>OBAG01000332.1_pt1 | contig 48701 bp, 43 predicted proteins | sample 1517701 | NCBI WGS metagenome assembly OBAG01 (sample SAMN04571702, study PRJEB22368) | human gut metagenome | biome: human gut; material: stool | host: Homo sapiens | place: Luxembourg | collected 2012-09-07 | reverse complement strand
AGATATCTAATCCTTTTAGGAATAAATATCTTCTGCTTTTAAGTTAATGACATTGGGAATTCTAACGCTTTTTTTAGGGAAAAGTGCTTGACAAAAAACAAAGTCTGTAATTTTATTAAAAACAGACTTCATTGCGCGGTCAATTTTTATATCATCATTGGCAGGAAGATAATATTTATCCTGAATTATTCACGGCAAAGCCGTGAATAATTCAGGATTATCTTTCCTTTCTGTTTCATAAGACAACCTGCTCCCACCACTTAAATCACAGCTTTTGAAACAGGGAAGTTATCTACTTCCGTTAGCTGTTATATTTCTCTACATCCAATAATTTTTCTGACTTTGCCACTATAAGGGATACCGCCACATCTCCGGCTGAATTTACAGCCGTTCTGAACATTCCCAGCAGGGAATCAATTCCCATTACCAGACTCAGAGCCTCAGCCGGGACACCAATCTGCGTCAAAAGCACGGACAGACAAACCAGTCCTGCTCCCGGTATTCCCGGTGCGCCGATGGAAAGAACTATGATTGAAAATACCATGGAAAATAATTCCGAACCACCCATGTCAACTCCAAAGACTTTAGCCAGGAACAATCCTGCCACTGCCATATATATGCAGGAACCATCCATATTTACCGTCGCTCCTAACGGTATGGAAAATGAAGATATCCTGGAAGAGATTCCCAGTCGATGGCATGATTTTATATTAAATGGCATTGCCGCATTGGAGGATGCCAGACTGAAACTTGCCATCATTGCAGATGCATGCTTTTTTAACAGGATGATCGGATTTAATCTGGCTATCATAAATACCAGCACACAATAAGCCAATAACATCACTGCCAGTGCCAGCACAAATGTTCCGAAGAAGCTCATAATGGCCAGCAGTGTCTCTGTTCCTGTAAGCATGACAAGAGAGGTCATGGAGCACAATACTGCCAGTGGTATGAATTTTACGATCAGCGTGGTAATTTTCAGAAAAAGTATGTTGAAGCTCTCAAAAAGTGTCTTCAGTCCTTTTGAATAATCACCGATCATTCCAACTGCTGCACCGCAAATAATTGCTATAAAAATGATCTGCAGCATATCCGCTTCCAAAAATGGTTTTACAATATTAGACGGCACAATATTTACAACGGTGTCTAATAATGAAATATTTGTATTGCCGGCAGTCTCAATCGTCTTCGATGCTGCATCTGTTACATACTGTGAGAGTGATGCATCTCCCGGCTGTATCAGTTCAAACACACCGATGCCACTGGTCACTGCCAGCAGTGTGGTAAACAGATACATTCCCATCACTTTCAGACCGATTTTCCCCAGATCCCGAATGCTGTCAAATTGTGACAGACAGGTAACTATGGAAAAGAATACTACCGGTCCGACAATCATTTTTAACGCATTTAAAAACATTACCTTTACGGGTGTCAGTAAGTACTCATTTAACATATTCTGAGCCGATACTGGTAATGATAATTTAAAAATAATTCCCAGAATTACAGCAAGCAGCATTGCTCCTAAGGTTAAATATAACTGCATTCTCTCTGACCGTTTTACGACCAGACGTATGGTGTTTTGGTGCAGTCTGTTTTTATATTGAAATATATCTGACTGAGAACGAATGATCAGATTTCGAATGGCTGCTTCTGCATCTCCACTCACTCCCTCAAAATCCATATCACCGATGAGTACGCTCTCTTCAGACACATTAAAAGCTTCACCCCGTGCACTTATATTTAAAGAAATGTTACCGAACAACTTCTTAAACACGATCTCTATCTTTTCCTGCTCTTCTGTATGACTCATCATACACACAAGACTTTCTTCTGCCATAAGCATGGTCATGGTGGCTTCTCTTCTGTTCAGATTATATTTTTTTAACTCTTCTTCTACATATTGTAATGCTTTCTGAAGCTCCTGTCTGTCATTATGTATAATCATTCATTTTCTCCCATATCTTACAATCTTTTTTCCATCCATAATCTGTTTTGCTGATTCACATACTCGTACTTCATTTCATCCATATTCTTCTTGACCAGATAAATGCCCAAACCGCCGATCTTTCTTTCTTCTGAAGATGACGTAATATCAGGATCTTCTGTATCCAGCGGATTATAGGGGATGCCATTGTCGGTAAATGTCAGAAAGACTGCTTTCGGTGTATTCCCGGACTCCACTCTGACTGTTACGGCTCCAACAGAATCTTTGTATGCATAATGACAAATATTTCCAAATATTTCATCGATGACAATATTGATCTGTATCCTGGACTTCATGGGGCAGGCTATTTGATCCAGAAAATCATCCACAAACGCTGTCACTGTATTCATATTTTCTATCGTAGCATCTACTGTTATTTCTTTCACAGGTTACCCCTCCATTTTTTTGGTATACTCCAGACACAACATGGTGATATCATCAAACTGATTATTATCACCTGCAAACGCATCTATATCTGCCTTCACAAGTTCCAGGGTCTTCTCAGGACTACATGTCTGACATTGCTGATTCAGGATATGATGCAGTCTGTCCATTCCATATAGCTGGTTGTCTTTATTCATTGCCTCTGTGACTCCATCTGTATACTGAAATACTTTATCTCCTATATCCAGCTGGATCATCTGTTCTTTATATCTGATATTTTCCATACCCGCCAGAACAAATCCCGGACGGATCTTATATGCTTCATATCCTTTGCCTTTGCGATAGATAAAGGGTTTTTCATGTCCTGCATTCACATACCGGAACTCGCCCGTCACAAGATCCAGCACGCCTTCAAATGCGGTAATAAACATTCCGTTATCGTTTGATTCACACAAAATATTGTTTACTTCTGTAAAAACCTCTCCCAGATCACGTCCTGGCTTGGTATGATCTTTTATCAGAGTTTTGCCGATCACCATAAATAAAGCTGCCGGGACACCTTTTCCTGAAACATCTGCCATTACAATGGCAATATGTCTTTGATCCACCATAAAAAAGTCGTAGAAATCACCGCCGACTTCTTTTGCCGGTGTCATAGTTGCATAGATATCCAATTCATTTCTGTCTGGAAATGCCGGAAAAATACATGGCAGCATAGAAGACTGAATATGGGTCGCAACATTAAGCTCCGTGCCGATGCGTTCTTTTTCTGCTGTGACAGCAGTCAGGTTCTCAATATAGGTTTCCAGTTTTTTCAACATGACATTAAAGGAGTTTCCGAGATCTTCAATTTCATCTTTCGTACTGATGACTATTTCCTGTTTTTTAAAATCTCCGGATTGTATGATTTCTGTAGTAAATCTGGAAAGTTTTTCTACCGGATTTAATACCATCCATTTCACTAACATCATATACAACAGTAATGCAATACATATTATAGAGCATGAAATTCCAAGCATCGTATATAAAAAGGAATTTAAATGATCTCGAACCTTCTGCATGTCCAGAATATATTGTATTTCAGCGATTGCCTCGCCTTTTTCATCCAGGATCGGAGAAACAGCCGTATAATTGTATCCATAGCTGTTATCTGTCACAAGCGGCTTATCCGTACCTTTATTTTCGGCATACAGATCCCATACATCATAATATTTCTGCAGATCGATCTCATCATATGCCGCTTCTGTATATAATACATTCGTTCCATAAGCCAGTTTATTCGCAGGGTCATCCCCCAGTTCCTGTACACAGGTGTCAATATAAAAGGTTACACTGTCTTCATCCGGGATCACCAGTGACAGATATGTGATGTCCCCATCCTTCTTTAACGTGTTCAACATAGCTTCCACACGTCTGTATTCCTCGCTGTTTTCACCGCCAGGGCCAAGAATCCTGCGTACATCCGTTATATCCAGCATAGTTGCCACGCTTTTGCTCCCACTGATGACTCTCTGAGCATACATCTCTTCCAGATACTCTTTTGAAGAAAGATAGCTGAACAGAGAAATCGTAACCGTTAGGGCAACCCCCAGCACTCCCAGGGACAATACGAATTTCGGCAGTAATTTTAATTTCATTGTTCTACATTCCTCTCTGACCTTTTGAAATACTTTCTCCTCTACAGGTGTATATTTTAACTCCCATGGAAATTACCGCTTCATCGCCTGTCATCTGCTCATGAAGTTTGTCAAAGTTTTGATTCACCCATTCCCAGTCATGCTGATATTTTTTACTCTCTTTTCCAAGCAACAATAAATCTTCCGGCAGAAAAGAGCAGTAGGTTTCAAAAATCTGTTCTTTCTTTTCTTTCGCTTTCCCCGAAGAACATACTTTTGAGCATTCGCATTTTATATCTGCATATCCACTGTCTGATAACAGCTGAGGCAGGTGTGCTCCTATTGTCCTTTTTCCGGCGTATGGATCATTTAAAAGTAATTCGAGAAATTTTTGAAACAGACCTTTTGTGTCAGGAACCATTGAACTTTCCATATCATCTGCTTCTATCACAATAAGCTTTCCGTCCTCTGCCAGAAACGGCCTCAGTTTTTTCAAAATATCCTCTGGTCTTTCCGTATGCATCAGCACAAACGAACAATGAATAATATCAAATGCATCTATCTTTTCCTGCTGCATGATTCGCCGGAGATTTTCTGTAAAATCTGCATCTATAACATCACAGGTATAAAAAGAAAATACGTTGTCTTTTAATTCTATTTGTGCCTGTTCGATGAGCGGATTTAAACAATCTATCCCTATGATCTTCTTAAAATTTTCACTCAGAAAACGCATTTTTGTTTTCCATCCATTGTTGCATCCCACATCCAGGAGTGTCAGTCCACTTCTTCCATTCATTACTTTCTGATATACCGGCTGTTCATATTCTGAGAGCAGTTTACCCTGTACGGCCAGTCTGCCCATCTCTGCCTGTCCTAAAAAAAGACCGTTATATGGTTGAATCAGAATCTCTCTTTGTACAATACGATACGGTGTTCTTTCTCTGATAACCTTTCTGCATTCCTGAAATGTCTGATTTAATTTTTCTTTTAGCTCCAGTACACCCTGGTATACATTTTCATCCGACCGGTCCACTATCATAACAAGGGAATCTTCATTTACATTTAACTGGCGGATTGCCTGATGTTTTTTGAATTCCATCTTGCTGTATTCATTATCAATCATTTCTGCATCATACAGAAACTGTAAATTTCTGTCCGCTGCAATGTCAAGTTCATCTGCAAGGCGAATCAGGGCTGCCAGATAGGGCAGATGAATCTTATTTCCGTTTGGAAGGCAGATTTCCTCCGGATATTCTTTTGTATCCCACAGATCTGTTTTTCTGTGTCCCCGTGCAACCTGTACGATCGCAAAAAGATGCTCCTGTGACGGTATATCAAAAATCTCTGTGTACTTTTTGATATACTCGCCACTGAATTCCTGATGGAAATCCCTGATAATATCCGGAATATTCTCCTGATCATGGGTGTCAAAATAATCTCCGAAGTCAATTTTTTTTCGAAAATTCTCATAATCAGACATGGTGATCCCCATTCCGCTGTCATGAAGATAGGCTCCCATCAAAAGCACATAGATTTCATCCGCATTCATCTGATCAATATTTTTGCCTATAAGACGATTACAAAAATCAATGATATTTATCGAATGCAGTGCTGTGTGATCTGTATAAGTAGGAAAAATATTCTGATATTTTACCAGCATCCGCTCTACACAAACCACACTGTCTGCAACTCTTTTATGTAACTGTGGATTTTCTCTTTTCAATTTCTGTTCACACAAATAATTTGTATCCATCATTTTTCTCCCTCATCTCACACATTTCGGTCAGAAAAATTTCTGTTTCTACTCAATTGTCAGAATATCAGAAAATCCCGTAACCTCAAATACTTCGGCTACGATTTCATTTACGTTCTTTACAACCATGTTTCCCTGCTTATTCATGATTTTCTGTGCTGCAAGCAAAATACGAAGACCAGCTGAAGAGATATATTCCAGTTTCTCAAAATCGAAGACCAGTTCTGTAATACCCTCTATTGACTGCTTCAGTTCTGCCTCCAGCATAGGCGAAGTTGTGGTATCCAGTCTCCCCTCCAGTAAAATTTCTAATTTTGTGGCTTCCATTTTTTTATTAATTGTCATTTCTATTCCTCCATTCATTTAATCTGCATAATTTTTGAAAAGGTAAGTCAGGCGGATATCTGCAATCCGCTTCACTATTTACCTGATTCTGTTAAAACTTTTTTTAATCATTATACTTTATTAGTTGTTTTAGACAACAGATTTGACACAAACTAGCTGTTTTTGGCACGAAATGTCAAAAACCAGTGTCTGGTCACTGCCATATTTACTGCATTTATGTCTTTTCTTTTTCCGTTTACTTCCCACTGCCAATCATGTATCATAGATATAATGTATTTGTATTAAATAACGGCTTTCTGATACTGCTGATTTTGTCCGCAGTCCTCACCAGTCTGTTTCTGCTCAGCAAAAACTCTCTGCTTATGTGGTTCAGAGCCAGTGAAACAACCTTTTCCTACGCCAATATCTATGTCACAATTTATACCGCCGGTACTTTCTTTGCATTAATCTCCGGCGACATGAACAGTTTTCTGATCGCTCAGGGATTTTCCGGTCTTGGTATGGCAACGGTGGTGATCGGAGCAGTCCTGAATATCCTTCTGGATCCACTTTTTATCTTCGTCCTCCATATGGGCGTTACCGGTGCAGCCATTGCAACAGTCATCTCTCAGATCATCTCCTGTCTGTTTGTCCTTGGCTGTCTGTTCAGCAAACGGATGCCTGTGCGTCTTGATTGTACAGAGTTATCTTCTGCTCATCACCATGCCTATGGGCCGCATCTCCGGTCTATGTACGGCTCTTCACAGAAGATCCTGAGATTTTGCACCGTTCCGTCACTTATATTAAGCGGTTCACCTTTATGATCATCCCGCTGGCCATACAATATCCACTGGTAGATGAGACCACTGCTCTCGGCAAAGTGAAGCTGGCACTCTTCTGCTCAGCCTTTCGAAAGTTTATCTTCCTTGCCGGACTGATCTTCCTGCCCGCACTCTTCACCGCAGATGCTGCATTCTTCTCTGAGCCGGTAGCCGATGTAGTATCCGCCACTATGACCAGCTGCCTTTTTTTCTTCCATTTCTTTCCGAAGATTCTTAAAGAGAGGGAGCACGTTACCATTTGAACCAGGATCAGGTAAGTCCCCTGCTTCAATTGCCAAAAGCAATAAGCAGGGGACTTGTTTATACCAGAGACAACAGTTCTGCTACGGACATTGAAAATACCTTCGCAATTGGATCCAGTAATAATGTGACATCTGGACAGCCTTTTCCATTTTCTACACCTCGCCTGTTTGTTATGATAAACTGATCATCCATTTTCGTTTCCTGAAAATAACAAGTGATACGATCAGCCTGAAAATTTCCTCCGTGGTAAGTAATGTATAGACACCTGCAATCCCCCATTGGAACACATACGCTGCAAGAATGCACAGCGGAATTCCTATACACCAGGTTCCGACAATATCTATGATCATAATAATCCTGGTATTGCCGCCGCTTCTTATGATGCCTCCGCCGAGAATCATATTTTCGACTTTGACAGGGGCATACAATGCAAAAACAACAAGCAGGATTTTTCCAAGTTCCTTTACATTCTGATCTACGCGATACAATCCTGTATATACTCCCGCCAGAAGTATAAGCAGCACCGATACAAAAACAGAGCCTGTTAATCCGGCATACATGATCTTTCTGGCTTCCATGTAAGCATCATCGTACTCTTTCTTTCCAAGCCGCTTTCCAACCATAACACCAGCTGCTGCTGATAATCCACTTAATGCACCCACGATCAGGCTCTGTATTGGACATGTGAGAGTATAAGCGGCCAGATTGGTCGTACCAAGATGGCCATATACAGCAGACTCTACGTTCTGTCCCAGACTCCACAGAAATTCACTGATCAAAATCGGCATGATCATTATAAAATACTCCCACCTGGTAATCTTTTCAAAATGCAGTGACAGCACCAGCTTATCTTCATCCTTTTTTATACTGATAACAAATCCGATAAAAATAAAAAACATATTGAACAACTGTGAGACGAGGGTTGCTGTCGCTGCACCTTTGATTCCCATAGCTGCAAATCCAGCCTTTCCAAATATCAAGACATAATTCAGCCCGGTATTTACTGCCACGGCTCCAAGACTTGCCAGAAATGGTATTGCTGCATGCTCTTTGCAGCGCAGCCATGCAGATAATATATTACTGACTGCCATTGGAATATAAGTGAATGCAACGATTTGAAAATAAACGGCACCTGCATTTATAATATCTGAATCCTTAGTATAAAATCCAAGAATCTCTGAAGAAAGGAAACCTGATGCAGTCAAAAAGACAGAGGCGATCCATATCCCGACGATAAGACTCACCCAAAAGCTGCACCATGCCTCTTTGCCATCTTCTGCTCCGATGAACTGTGCTATTAATATTCCCGCAACCGTACTTACTGCACCTATTAGAACAGAAAAAATCAGAGAATAATTTCCACACAATCCAACAGCCGATATATTTGTCTCTCCCAGTTGGCCGATCATTATCTGATCAATAATCGAAAATGACGCCTGCAGCATACTCTGTAAGGTAACAGGAATTGCTATCCTGCATAACGATCTCACAAATTCTGACATGACAGTTCCCTCGTACTTTCCCTTTTTATAAGCTCAACCGGAAGAAGAATCTTTTCTTCACAATTTCTGCCATCCCGCATCGCTTCTATACATTCGATTGCTGATTTTGCCCTGAGTACCGGATCCTGGCGAATCGTAGTCAGAGCCGGTCGACTTTCTCTGCTCGCTGCATTATCATCAAAACCAATCATCTGTATATCATCTGGAATCTTAATGCCTTTTTCCTGCAGAAAATGCATAAAATCAAGAGCATAATGATCGGATACTGCAAATACTGCCGTAATATTATTATCCAAAAATTCTGCAAATTTTTTCTCATAAAATAGTTTTCTTTCCTTTTGAAACTTCGGAATCAGCCAGACCACCACTTCTCCCGGCGCAAAGGCTTCACCAAAACCTTCGATACGCTCTTTATCCATACAGATAAAATTATCCGAGATGCACAATGCCTTTTTATGTCCAAGTTGTTTGAGATATTCTCCCGCCTGAAATCCTCCATCAAAGTGATCAATTACCAGGTTAACCACTTTGGAACATTTCTCAAAATAGCCATCGTATACAACAAAGGATATTCTCATCTGATTTCTGAGTTTCTCATAATCGGCTTCACAAAATCCCATGAGGATCAGTCCATCCATATTCCACATAGATGCAAAAACCGGAATTTCTCTGATATCTGCCGTTGTGTTTATCATAAGGAAATATCCCTTTTTGTTTACTTCGTGTCAAAGTGCATTTAACGATGACATGACAAATCCATCATCCAGAACTCTTCCTTCATATTTAATATGGTCATTTATTACCACGCCAATGATTCTGGAATTATTTCTTGCCAGCAGAATACCTGCCATATTAGGGATATATCCTGTTCTTTCCAGTTCCTTATGAACTCTTTTTACTGTCTCATCTGAAATTTTACTTGTCTTACCATGAATCACATTGGAGACTGTGGCTGTACTTAATCCCAGAGCTTCTGCAATATCCACGATCCGAACCCGCTTCTGTGACAAATCCATCCCTTCTTTACCTTTTTATTCTACTTCCATAGTACAGTAAAAGAACGGTTTTTACAAAGGTTAAACGCGTAACCACTTCCAAATTTCAGAGTGCTTTTTTGTGATATTTTCCGTAACTGTTCAAAACAACTATTGCCCCTGCTTGCTTTTTTCTTGCTTCACATCATTTTTTAGATGTACTGCTTTTCTTGCTGTCTTATAACTTCCACTAACATCGCCAGCAGCGTATCAACCTGGATTGGCTTTGCGATATGACCATTCATTCCGGCTGCAATAGCCTCTCTCTTATCTTCTTCAAATGCATTTGCTGTCATTGCAATGATCGGTATGCATGCTTTATCCTTATCTGGCAGGTTTCTGATTGCCTGTGTTGCTTTATAACCGTTCATTTTCGGCATCTGAATATCCATGAGGATGACATCATAAAAACCTTCCGGGTAATAGGTGACTTTTTCTACAGCAATGGCACCGTTTTCAGCAGTATCTACTTTGAATCCGGCCTCTTCCAGAATGGCAGTTGCGATTTCACGGTTCATGCTGTTGTCCTCCACAAGAAGGACTCTTTTGCCGGCAAAAAGTTCCGGCGAACAGGAAATTGTCTTCTGTTCTTCTGGCTCCTCTGGTGCTTCCGCGATCCTCTGGCACAGCCGGACGATGATCTCGGTTCCCTTGTTTTCCTCTGATCTGATATCGATCGTTCCACCCATGGCGTCTACAAATCCTTTGATGATCGTCATTCCAAGCCCGGTTCCCTGAATGCAGCTGATCGTGGAGTTTGCCTGACGCTCAAATGGATCAAAAATCTTCTGGAGAAATTCCTCACTCATGCCACAGCCATTGTCTTTGACATGGATCTCATAATTTCCAAAATTTTCCTTCTCACAGGGTTTCTGTATGATCTGCAGGGAAATGGTTCCACCAGTCTGGGTGTACTTCACCGCATTTCCAAGAAGATTGACCAGGATTTCCTTTACACGCAGCTTATCACAATAAATATACATATCCTGGACCTGCCAGATATCAATGGAAAATTCCTGCTTCTTCGCCAGGGTCTGATCCCGGATGATGATATCTGTCTCTCTTACGATATCTGCGATGCTCCAGACACTTTCATCCAGCTTTGTCTGCCCGCTTTCGATCCTGCTGATCTCCAGTACTTCATTTACGATCCCCAAAAGATGATTTCCTGATATCTTTATCTTTGAAAGATAATCCTGTGTCTTTTCTGTATCGCCGCCCGCCTGGATCGCCAGATTTGTAAAGCCGAGCACTGCATTCATCGGTGTCCGGATAGCCGATCTGATCCACTCTGTCATCAGAATAAGCCACACCTGCCATCAGATCGATCTCGCCGTCCTTCAGCTTCTCGAACAGTTCATCCCATTCGCCATAAACATACTCATATTTCCAGCCTGTATAAGATGCAAGTTTCTGAAGATATTCGTAACTGTATCCGCTTTTTGGAGACCTGTCATCCATACCTTCCTGAAAATTATTCGAAAAATAATAGCCTACTTTTACGGTTTCCGCACTTTGCGCAGAAACATCTACACTAAAAAAAGCCAGAACTCCCACACACAAACACCATAGTATTGTGATAAGAAAATAATGGCTTAGTTTTTTGATCTGCAAATTTCCCGTCAGCACTGTAAATCTCCCCCCAGATCATCAAAAATGATTAGCTTTATTATACGCTTTCAGGCAATATGCTGTCAATTTCTTTAATAAAATTACTTTATATATGCAAATTCATCAAAAAAACTGGAATAATTTTTATTACAATTTTTGTCCGATCCATGGTATACTTACTGTAAAAACAGGTACAAAGAAGGAATAACTATGAAATACAAAGACGAGATAAAAATTGGAATTATAACCGCATGTTTCTGCTGTGCGATGGTTACGGTCTATGCTGCTGTTCCCAAGGATGCCAGTGTACTCCGGGCACGTGCCACCAGCACCTTTAAGGAAGCCCCTGAGACAGCTGCCGAGGCGGAGGCAGAAAAGCAGTCCGAAGCTGAGGATGCCGGATTTACGATCTATTCCGAGGACAGCAATTATGACTACGATACTTCTGATGATACCGGAAGTTATGATACATCTGACACAGATAGCAGTCAGGACGACAGTGGAAACTCCGATTCCTCATACGATGACAATTCCTCCGGCGACTATGCCAATGAGGACAATACTGACAATGACTACAATACTTCTGACCAGATCACTTATCCGACCGATGACGGATCAGGCTCTTCTTATGATGACAGCAGTTCCGGCGATACCCAGACAGATTATGATACCGGCGGCTCCGACTCCAGTTCAGATTCCGGTATGTTCGAGGAAAACCTGGTCCAGGAAGAGACTTTTTATTAAGCACTTCTGAAATCGAATCTTCAGGAAATCCAAAAGGCGGCAGATACGATGAATAATTATAATGTTCATCATCTCTGTCGCCTTTTTGTATTTTATAACATTTTTATGTTATCAGGATCAAAAACAGCTTCTTCACTGGCAAACAACTCTGCCACTGCACTTTCGTACACAGCGCATTTCTCACTTTTTTTGATCTTTTTCATATATTTTTTATTGTTTGCAAACAGCGGTCCCATATAAAACCACAGTTCTTTCATTTTAAAGAGAACATTGCGGTCGCCGGAAACTTCTGCGCGGTATGTATGATACACCAGATCATGGAACTTCCGAAGTTCCGCTTTGGTAAGAGCCTGTCCACCCCTTATCTCTCTTGCAAGGGCAGGATTCGTAAGCGTACCTCTGCCGCTCATGACTGCATCAAGTTCCGGAAACCTCTCACAGACCCTCTGATAGTCCTCCACACAGAAAATATCACCATTATAGCAGACCGGATTTGTACTCATTGCGAAAGCTTCTGCAAACATTTCCAGATTCGGAGTATTTTTGTAAAAATCCTTCTGCACACGCGGATGGATAATGAGTTCTTTCATTGGAAATTTATTATACAGTTTCATTAATTCCGGAAATCCCGATGCATCATCCATTCCCAGACGTGTTTTGACGGAGATCTGAATATTGCACTTCGCAAAGATCTCATCCAGAAAACGTTCCAGTTCCTCAGGCCGGTCAAGAAATCCGGCGCCGCAGCCCTTGGTCACGACAGTTTTGGACGGACAGCCAAGATTTAAATTGACTTCCTGGTAGCCGTATTCACTGAGGAGTTCCACTGTACGGATAAAATCCTCTGCTTTCTTCGTAAGGATCTGAGAAACTGCATACATTCCCTCATTATTCTCCGGCAGCAGGTCTTTCTTTTCCCTTCCGCTTAAGTTGAGATTCTGTTTGGCTCGGATAAACGGAATGAAATATTTGTCAAATCCATCAAAACACGTAAAAAGTGCCCTGCGATATACATAGTTTGTAATCCCCTCTAACGGGGCAAGATAAATCTTCATTTGTTTTCTTCCAGTGTTCCCAGATAGTAGAAGCCTCTGCATTCATCCAGATGGACTCTGACATATTTGCCAAGGAGGGATTCATTTCCCGGGAAATGTACCAGAAGGTTGTATTCTGTTCTTCCGGTAAAGATGCCCTTCTCTTTGCTTTCTTCCTCTACGAGAACTTCCTGCACGCTTCCCTCAAATCTGGAAGAACGTCTGCGGCCTTCCTGTTGTACCAGGGCAAGAAGACGGTTGAATCTTTCTTTTGCCACATCCTGTGGTACCTGATTCTCCATAGCTGCCGCAGGTGTATCGCTTCGTTTAGAATACAGGAAAGTAAAGGCTGTATCATAGCCACATTTGGCAACAACATCCAGTGTCTCCTGGAAATCCTCCTCTGTCTCACCAGGGAAACCAACAATGATATCTGTTGTCAGGGAAATATCCGGGATTGCTGTGCGGATACGGTCTACCAGATCCAGATACTTCTCCTTGTCATAGCGGCGGTTCATCACCTTCAGAATACGGCTGCTGCCGGACTGAAGCGGAAGATGGAGATGATGACAGATCTTTTTGCTCTTTGCCATCGTCGCGATCAGTTCATCGGAAAGATCCTTCGGATGAGAAGTCATGAAACGGATTCGCTTAAGTCCTTCGATATCTTCCAGCATTTCCAGAAGCTGTGCAAAAGTAACCGGATTCTCCAGTGTCTTGCCATAAGAGTTTACATTCTGTCCCAGAAGCATGACCTCGGAAACGCCGTCTGCTACCAGACGTTTTACTTCCTTGACGATCGCCTCCGGTTCACGGCTGCGCTCACGACCGCGAACATACGGCACGATACAGTAGCTGCAGAAGTTATTGCAGCCAAACATGATGTTGACACCGGATTTGAAAGTATAGTTTCTCTCTGTCGGCAGATCCTCCACGATCTGATCTGTTCCTTCCCAGATATCAACGATCTGCTGCTCGGACTGCTGCATATCATAAAACAGCTCGGCAAATTTAAAAATATTGTGGGTTCCAAAAACAAGGTTTACAAATGGATATGTCTTCTTGATCTTCTCAACAACATGCGGCTCCTGCATCATACAGCCAAACAGGATGATCTTCATATCCGGATTCTTGTCCTTGAGGCTGTGAAGATGTCCAAGTCTTCCATAAACCTTGAGGTTTGCATTTTCACGGACAGTACAGGTATTGTAGATCACGACATCCGCTTCCTCACTATCCTGTCTGTGATAGCCGATCTCATCCATGATCCCTGCAACGACCTCGGACTGCTTCTCATTCATCTGACATCCAAAGGTTGTCAGACAGTAAGTCAGCGGACGGCCAAGTGTATTTGACTTCTGTGCGGTAAGTGTCTTTGCCAGCTCAATAAAAGAATTCTGACGTGCAGTTTCTTCCGCAGTCATGGTATTTGTTTTCTGTGATTCTTTTGTCATTTCCAATAACTCCTTATCCATAGATTCGTAATATTCGTTACTGTTCACTCCGTTCACAGTAACTTGGTCAAAATCCATTCCAAATCACCTTCGGTGATGGGATTTTGCCCTGTATGTCTCGGGATTTTGCCATATTCATGGCAAAACACCTCGCGGGATACTACCTGTGAACAGTAACTAATATTCAACGATCAGTCAGATCTGATAAAATATTCTTTCATGGTCAAAATGCTAACAATTATATATTGTACAAAAAATTTCTGATATGTGCAAGCGGAATATCTACAGTGAAAACAAATACTCAAGCGGAAGGGTATGGATCTTTCGATATTCGCTTTTCAGCTGCTCTTCTCTGGTCTTTCCTTCTGCTTCCAGGGTTTCGATCCGAAACGACGGCTTATGGCAGATTTCTGCATAAAACTGCTCCGGCGAACCGGTACCCGGACGGCCTGCAACAGAAAAATCTCCCTGGCTATTCCCGGAATTCTCCATATAATAACTGCTGCATTTCTGAAGATGTCTCGCCAGACGGTAGCTTTTCTGATTTGCCGCAAAGGATTTTGACTGTTTAAAATACAGAATGCGATTTCGAAAATGGTCAAATGATAAAAGTCCACAGCTTGTATATTCCTGAAAGATCCGGATCAGCGCTTTGGTCTCATTTTCGCTTGCCGGCTGCTGCATGACCTGCTTCCTCTGATAATACTGCGTAGGAAAATTTTTCCTGAGATCCGTCCCTCTTGCATTTCCTGTATACTCTTTTGCCGGAATTTCCTGCATTCGAAGCATCTGGCGATAAATCGGATTGCGGATCGCCTGAAAATCGCCCGCATAAATCTCATACCCATCCGGATTGAGTACTGGAATGAAACAGATCCTCCATTTTTCCAGGAATTCCCGGATATCATAGATCTCCTCTATCTTCCATCCATTTTCCCAGGCTTTGACGTATTCCAGCAGCATCTGGATCAGGAAGCCCGGTGTCTGTCTGTCCAGACCGGTAAGTCCTGAAATACAGAAAATACAGGTATTTCCTTTTCCGAGTTCTACCATGGGTATCATTCTCTCATCATGACTCTTCCCAATCACGCGAAACTGTGTGATCTGGCTGTAACGCTGGGAGATTTCCCACATTTCATAATAAAGATCTTCATATGTACAGGATCGTGTATCTGGCATAATCTTTTCCCTCCATCTTTTTTTATTACAGACTTTTTATCCAAGATCATGTATCTGTCCTGTATTAATATATGAAAAGAGGCAGGTCAAAAGAACCTGCCTCTGTAAAATCTTTTATTTTAAATGTCTTTCTTACGTTTGCGGATCAGGATATATCCACCTGCTAGCAGTGAAAGAGCTGCCAGCGCAACCATTGTTCCGATCGGAGATTCATCCAGTGTAGAAACTGCGGACTTGGAGCTGGAACCATCAGCTTTCTCTGATGCAGCTTCTGTTGCAGTCAGCTCTGCGTCTGTCGCACTGCCGCTTCCACTGCCACCGTTTCCGCCATCAGCGCTTCCGCTTGGAGTTACAGTAAGGTCTGCGTCTGTAAGTTCCTGGGATTTGAACTGAGTTGTAATGGACTCGATCACATCCGTATCCTGCCATTCAGATCCGTTATAGATCTGTTTCTTGAAGAAGATATACATATTGTAAGTCTTGGCTTCCATGATGCCCTTACCGGAACCAATACGGAATGTGGTATTCTTCTGTGAGCTAGTCGGATTCTCATAAGTACTCCAGTACATCGGAATCCATCTCTCATCACCGGATACATATGGACTCTTGTCGTTCATACCTGCACCGGTTACAGTGAACTCATAGAATGTTCCAGGTGTGAATTTCAATGGCTCTTCAAGACCACTTACGGTACTCTCAGTTACTTTATGTGTACGTGCCGCACGAGTAGAGGTATTCGCTGCTGCAGGACGTTTGTTCTTGAAGCTTGTGCTGTCCAATTTGAAGACTCTCATCTGTGCCTTACCAGAAGTCGGTTTCGCACAAACAACCAGCCAGGTATCTGCTTCCGGAACATTCTCGCCGGTAACGGTAAATTCTGTGTTTGCTTTTGCAGAATTGGTAGCACGGCTTGCATCATACATATTCTGGATCGCATTTGTGCTTGTACCTGAATCTACATAGAAATAATACCATTTGCAGTCCTTGGTAACTGACATCTTAAGAGAAACAGTTGTATGATTCTCCCATTTCAGTGTTCCGCTCTTATAAGTCAGGAAAGATGGTGTCTTGGTTGGTGTCACTGTCGGAGCCTTGGTCGGAGTTGCTGTCGGTCCCTGGCTCGGTGCTGCTGACGGTTCCGGACTTGTAGAAGGTGTCGCTGTTTTCAGTGTTGCTGTTTTGTTTGTCTCGTCTATATTCAAGCTGAAATCCCCTGTGTCATAACTAAACTGTGAAACTGCACTCTTAAAGGTATCTGCATCTACATTCTCTGCTGCTGCAAGTACCTGAGTGCCATCTGCCGCATTGGCATGTGTGAAGAAAATTTCTGAATCGGTAAGTGCGTCTGTAACAGCGAACTGTGCTTCGCCGTCCAGATATACGTTTGCCTGTGCATCCTGAATCTTGTTGTCCTTTACTTTGACAGTTCCCTGGACGCAGATATTGGAATCACTGTAAACCGCACCCTTCACACCTGTATTTCCAGTGATCGTACCACCTTCAAGTATGATATTTCCGTTATCTGTAGAGTTGATTGCGGCACCATTTGCACTGCTTGTGTTCTCTGTAAGTGTTACATTTGCACCAAGTCCAAAGATAGCCTTGGAACTTACATTAACGATAGAACCCTCTGCGGTCTGTCCGTCTGTAAGCTTACCTGTTACAGTTAATGTTTTTCCCTCTGCGGTCGCAAATCGAAGTGTACTGTTTTCACCAGAAACCTTGAACATATCTCCTTTGAAAGAATCAGACTCTCTGCTGATAGACGCATCATCTGTCGCATAAATGCATACATTCTTTCCTGATACATCGACAGTGTCAGACAGAGGCACTGCTGTGGAGATCTGGATCACAGTTGCTTCTTTGTTTTCTGCTGAATACGGATCTGCTGCATCAACGGCTTCCTTGAGTGTCTTATAATATGTTGTATTCTCACCTTTAGTGATAGCAATACCCGTCGGCTCCTGTGGTGTCTCAGTAACATCCTGCGGCGTCTCTGTAGTATCCTGCTGCTGTGCCGGTGCCTCCGTCTGCTCTGCTGCTGCATCTGCAGTATTATCTGCCGGTGCCTCTGTTACTTCCTGTGCCGGAGCTTCTGTCGGTGCTTCTTCCTGTGGAGCTTCTGTAGTATCGCCAGAGCCAAGATCTCCTGTCTCCTCACTTGCTCCTGCTTCTGCAGCAGCATCTGCCGCCATTGCAGTGATCGGTGCACCACCTGTTGCAAGTGCACCTGCCAGGATAATTGCATATAATTGTTTACGTCTCAATTTAAATCCTCCCATGTGTCTCATTTGACGATCAATGGCTGTTATCCACAACAGCTACGAATAATGTCTTATGTACTTCATTCACTGACCGCCCATCAACATCGTTAAAGTTTGCATGACTAAACTGTCTTTCATTATACACACGCATCTTAAAAATGTCAAATCAACGATGTATATTTCTGTTTATTATCGTTCGACCATTTTTTACTTTTATGGTCGAATCTGGCCGTTTCCATAGATAATATACTTGGTTGTTGTCAAAGCGAGAAGTCCCATCGGTCCTCTTGCGTGAAGCTTCTGGGTACTGATTCCGATCTCTGCACCATATCCAAACTCAAATCCATCCGTAAATCTGGTGGAGGCATTTACATATACAGCAGCTGCATCTACTTCATCCAGAAATTTCTGTGCATTGCTGTAATTCTCTGTGATGATCGCCTCTGAATGGCCGGTATTGTACTTATTGATATGTGCGATCGCTTCATCTACATTATGTACTACCTTGATAGAAAGAATGTAATCCAGATATTCCGTTCCCCAGTCTTCTTCTGTAGCTGCGACTGCGCCCGGCATCAGTGTCTGTGCTTCTTTGTCTGCACGCATTTCCACATGTTTCTCCTGAAGACGCTTTGCAAGGACCGGAAGAAGTTTTTCTTTAACATTTTCATGGACAAGCAGGGATTCGCATGCGTTGCAGACACCGACTCTCTGTGTCTTGGCATTCAGGATGATATTGACCGCCATATCAAAGTCTGCGCTCTCATCCACATAAATGTGGCAGTTTCCGGTACCAGTCTCGATCACAGGGATCGTGCTCTGGTTCACAACAGCTTTGATAAGACCCTTTCCGCCTCTTGGGATCAGGACATCCACATATTCGTTCATCTTCATGAACTCAGCCGCAGTCTCTCTGGAAGTATCTGCGATCAGCTGAATGGCATTTTCTGTTACGCCGTGGGCTCCTAAAGTCTCTCTGATGCAGTTTACGATTGCCTCGTTTGAATGAAGTGCATCACTGCCGCCCTTGAGGATCACAACGTTGCCAGTCTTGAAACAAAGTCCAAATGCATCAGCGGTAACGTTCGGGCGTGCCTCATAGATGATCCCGACAACACCAAGCGGAACTCTTTTCTGACCGATCAGAAGTCCGTTCGGACGTTTTTTCATTCCGGTCACTTCACCGATCGGGTCTTCGAGAGACACAAGCTGACGAAGTCCCTCTGCCATTCCTTCGATTCTCTCTCTGGTAAGGAGAAGACGGTCCACCAGGCCTTCCGGCATATGGTTTGCCTTTCCATGTTCTACATCGATCGCATTGGCACTGAGTAACTGTTCTGTACATTCTACAAGATGATCTGCCACTGCCTCAAGAACTTCATTTTTCTTGTTTGTTGTTATATTTCGAAGCTCTGTCTCAGCACTTTTGGCATTTTTTCCAAGCTGTAATAACATTTCATTCATTGTCAAAACCTCCTTCTGGAAACAGGTCTGTTATTTTGTGAGTTGATAAGTTTTATTTTCTGTGACAATGACCTCCGGAGAGATATCTGTCGGTTCTGTCGGAACAGAAGGTAAAATCTGGAAATCAAAGGCAATCGCCACTCTTTTGATCTGCGGATGCTTCTCCAGGAAACGGTCATAAAAACCGCCGCCGTAGCCGACTCTGTGATTCTGCGGGTCAAAAGCGACTCCCGGCATGACCATCATGGCATCTTCCCACTGAACGATCTCTCCGCATGCCGGCTCCGGGATCCCGAAATATCCCTTTTCAAGCTGTGAAAAATCCGTCAGTTTATAGAATACCATATCCTGTCCGACAACCTTCGGCACTGCAACTTCCTTTCCCTGCTTCCATGCTTCTTCGATAATAAAACCTGTCATGACTTCATGGTTATAATCTGCATAAGCAAGGATCCTCTGTGCTGACTGAAATTCCGGAAGCTCTGCTACCTTCTCTGCGATCTGACGGCTCCATGCCTCTACCTGGTCATCTGTGCACTCTTTTCTTAATTTGAAGATCTGTTTTCTAATGAGTTTTTTTTCTTCCATATTTATCACCTAAATTTGTAACAGAACCATCGGCTTCTTTGATGCTGATGTTATTTAACTGTGCTCTTAAGTTTCCGCGGACTGCTGCGAGATATTCCTTACGCAGTTCTGCCTGCTCCGCTTTTTCTTCCTCTGTAAGACCTACGCTCTTGGCTTTGTGTGCCAGTGCGTTGATACGGTCGATCTTTACGTTATCCATTCCCATGGTAAGTACCTCCTTTATTTAAAGTAATTTCTCGATATAATCGATCAGGAAAAATTCTTCTTTCTTATCACCGACAAACAAGGTTCCGTAATTGCGTCCTTCCATGATCTTGTGGATGATATGGAAATCTGCGCCGTTTGCGATGATCATGTCTGCGCCTGCGGATGTGGCGATCTCGGCAGCCGTCAGCTTCGTTGCCATTCCGCCGGTTCCGACTTTACTCTTTGGACCCTTGCCCATACTTAAAAGTTTGTCATCCAGCTTCTCAACCGTATGGATGAACTCTGCATCCGGATTGGCATTCGGATCATCCGTAAACAGTCCGTCGATATCGGAAAGCAGGATCAGAAGATCGGCTCCGATCAGTCCGGCGATGACGGCTGACAGGGTATCATTATCACCAAAAGATTCCAGTTTCTCAAGCTCATAGCTGGAAATGGAGTCATTTTCGTTTACGACCGGAATTGCCCCGACATTCAGAAGTTCCTCAAATGTATTTCTGGCATTGTGACGGTTCAGATTGTTGACCATGGTATTCTTGGTCATCAGGATCTGTGCCGCAACCTGATTGTACTCCGCAAAAAGTTTCTGATAGATCATCATAAGCTTTGCCTGTCCTACTGCGGAACATGCCTGCTTCTTCTTAAGTTCAGCCGGTTTCTCATGAAGTCCGAGAGCGGAAGCACCTACCGCAACAGCACCGGAAGTTACCAGTACCACATCCTTGCCCTGATTGTGAAGGTCACTCAGTTCACGCACCAGCACTTCCAGTTTACGCAGGTTCAGTTTATTGGTTTCTTTGTGGATCAGAGAGGAAGAACCTACCTTTACCACAATACGCTTTTTGTCTTTTAACATCTCACGGTAATTCATCGTTATGTCTCTCCAAGTATATTTTATTGCCGTTTCCCGGCAGAGCATTTATTGTTTATCTGGTGATTCCAAGATCATCGAGGGCTTTGGCCTGCTTTTTCTCCATGACAGCAGCCTCTTCTGGAGTCATATGATCGTATCCGAGAAGATGGAGCATGCTGTGTGCAAACAGGAAGCTGAACTCGCGCTCAATGCTGTGACCGTATTCCTGTGCCTGGGAATAAACTCTGTCTACGGAGATCATCACATCTCCAAGAAGCAGTTCGTCGGTATCCAGGTCAAAATATTCGTCCTTCTCATCGATCACAGAATAGTCTGCCGGTTTCTCAAACGGGATCATCGGGAAAGAAAGCACATCTGTCGGTGCATCGATCAGACGGAATTCTGCATTTACCTTGCGGATCTCTTCGTTATCTGTGATGACCAGGTTCACGCTGATCTCATACGGGCATTCCTCCAGCTCCAGGATGTGGGATGCCACTTTTTCGGCGAGTTTCTCATAAGGGATCTCTAATTTGCGTTCGGTTTCATACTCGATCTGAATGGTCATTTCTTCTTCTCCTCACTGCGGCGTGTGGTGCGTCTTGCCGGCTTCTGTTTCTTCTCATAGTCATCGTAAGCCTGTACGATCTGCTGTACCAGTGGATGACGCACGACATCCTTGCTGGTAAGCTGGCAGAATCCGATATCATCGATCTTCTTAAGGACTTTGGCAGCGACATCAAGTCCGGATACCGCGTCTCTCGGAAGATCCTTCTGGGAAGCGTCACCGGTCACAACTACCTTGGAGCCAAAGCCGATACGTGTCAGGAACATCTTCATCTGCGCCGGTGTCGTATTCTGTGCCTCATCCAGAATGATAAACGCATTATCAAGGGTACGTCCTCGCATGTAAGCAAGCGGGGCAACCTCGATCAGCCCGCGCTCCATATTCTTGGCAAAGCTGTCTGCTCCCATGATCTGATACAGGGCATCATAAAGCGGGCGGAGATACGGGTCTACCTTGCTCTGAAGGTCTCCCGGAAGAAAACCAAGTTTCTCGCCGGCCTCGATCGCCGGTCTGGTAAGGATGATACGGCTGACTTCCTCATTGCGGAATGCAGTCACAGCCATCGCCATTGCCAGATAAGTCTTACCGGTTCCTGCCGGTCCGATGCCGAATACGATCATTTTTTTGCGGATCTGCTCTACGTATTCCTTCTGTCCCAGTGTCTTGGGCTTGATGGGACGTCCCTGTATGGTATTGCAGATAAAATCTTTATCTATCTCTGTGAGCACCTGGTTTCTCTCTTCCATGGCAAGTGACAGTGCATAGGTCACATTCTGCCGGGTAATGGTATTTCCCTTGCCTGCAAGTGTTACCAGTTCTTCTATCAGCTTCTTCGCCTGAGTTGCGCTTCCGTCTGTACCCAGGATCTTTAAACTGCCGTCTCTGGATATCAGTGTTACATTCAGGGTGCGCTCGATCAGCTTGAGATGTTCATCAAACTGGCCGAACACATTTCCCTCCAGATCTGCGGGGACCTGAGTGTGTAACTCAATAATGCTGTTAGTCATTCTCTGTTGTCCTTTCTTCGGGCTGCTCCTGTATCTCTACGGGAACCTCCCTTCCGGTTTTTTCTATGATTTCCAAAGACCCTTTGCTGATGCAGGTCTTGTGGTCAACCTCTATTTTAACATTATTTGCAGATATTTGAAGCCCTTTTTCCATTAATTTTTTCTCATAAGCCTGCAAAATCTCCCACGATACGATCTTTGCCTCTTTTTCTGTGCGTTTTTTTGCAGTTTTACGATATTCTTTTCTGACGATTTTCCCATAAGAGACCGGAAGAAAAAAGTTCTCCGTTACCTGCCAGGGATGATATTCAACAGATTGTTCCCATCCGTTCTCTTTTTTTCCCCCGAAAGTAAAAATCCAGTTTCCCAGGCGGACACAGCCGCCCTTTTTTTCTGTTCCTGCAAAAACTTCTTCCTGATACTCCATCGGAACTTCGTGATAATACGCCAGTTTGTACTGGATATAAACATCCGCATCTGCTTTTACATATTGATATTGATAAACTTCCTGACTGTCATTCTTCAGTTCCAGCACACCAGAGACCAGGATATCTCCTTTTTTGCAGGTATCGCCCGGATGAAGCAGCGGGACTCCTGCACGGGTGACCATTTTTATGATCGTTCCGTCTTTTTCTGCTGCCAGGCTGCTGGCAGTCTGCTCCTTTGGCATATCATCACCTGTAAAAATCCCCTCCTGCACTTCAAGAGTCAGCCTGGTTCCCTCCAGTTTTGCAGAAACCCAGGTTATTTCCGGATATTTTTCCCGGACTGCCGCGGCAATCTCACTACAGTTTATCTTTTTTCTTGAAATCCCATGTGTAATACCCTGATCGGCCAGAAACTCCAGGATCTCGCCTGTACTGCATTGTCTGTTACCCTCGATCCGAATATTCCAGATATGTCCTGATAAAAATATAAGAAGTCCAATGCACAGCAAAATTCCAAGAAAAAATGCCTTTCTTTTTTTACTTCGATAAAAAAAGAAGGGCAGTCCATGTTTTTCAACAATATGTATTCTGACACCTGTCTTCCGACAGAGCGGACCAAGAAGAAAAAAATCTTTCACAGCGAGAACCCCTGTCAGCTCTCCATCAGGATGACAGCAAAGATTTCGGATGCAGATTTTTCTTCCCCGGCAGAGATTTAAGAATCTCTCTGTCTGTTCTCCCCGAACCTGAATCTTTATGTAACCCTTCCAAAAGCAGATCAGCTTTTCCATAAACACCTCTATCGTTCCAGGATTATTTCTGACAGAATCCCCTCTATCTGCATCTCTTCCGGTGTATACCACAGGATTTTCAAACCTTTCCCATGGATCACCAGTTTGCCGGAAAATGTCAGGATGATCAGTTCCTGCGGCTCATAACGAAGGATACTTCTGTAATTTTCTATCTGTATCTGGCTCTTGCCGGTAACCGTAAAAACCGATTCTTTTAAAGCCAGATCCCGTGGGATCTCCAGTGCCTCCACCAGATTTTCCCTCCATTGATCTTTCTTTTTCATAGAAAAAATCTCCGGCTTTTCTTTTAAATATATGCCGGAGATTTTTATTTAGACTTTTTATGAAGTTTTATTTCGGTTCGCGGAACAGTACCATAGAAAACCACAGGATCGTGTTCCCGCCAAGATTATATTCCATCGCCTCACGCTCCACGATCTCACTGACTACAACACCGTGGCTTTCAAGACAGGGGTGCATCCTCTCCGGATGTCTGCATGGCTCGCCCTTAAGATAAGCGCATTCCTTACAGATATCACAGGATTCTGTCGAAAGGGTAAAGGTATCAAATCCCTCACCTTTAAGATATTCTGCCACAGCGGTCGTAAGTTCTTCATGTGCATCTCTGGTAGAAAGCATTTCCTCCATATTCATAATGTCAGAAACCTCTGCTACGCTGGAAAAAAAGACAGCACGGTCATAACTGTGGATCCTGTCCTCACATTCCTTAAGGGTTCCAACCGCCGGTGGACAGGCCCAGGTCGTTCCGTAACGTTCGCATTCCTGCTGACAGACGATCCGCACCCGTTCTGCCACTGACAAAGCCTTCGCGTCCAGAAGACGGTATTCATAGATCGGATAGTCCGATATAAATTCCTCAAATTTCGTTGTATTTAACTCAGCCGCCATTGGACAGCCTCCCTCTTCCTTAGTCCAGAATGATCAGTGCCATGAAAACAAGATCTTCATCGCCGCTGTTTGTAAGACCATGTCCCTGGCCGTCCGGTGTAAAGGTCACATCTCCGGCACTTACCATGCGGAGTGTTCCATTGTCGCTGTAGATTCCCTTTCCGGAAAGGATATAATAAGTCTCGCTCTCATTGTGATGCTCATGATATCCAAGAGAACATCCCGGCTCCAGAGTCACCTCTGCATACAGTCTGCATTTGCCGTTTAACTGTTTTTCGTCCAGAAGGCGCTTGATCAGTGCATGTCCCTGGCCGCCTGCCATATTTTCTACACGTTCTGTTGTCATCTTTGTTTCCTCCTTTTCTTGTAAGAAATTATTTATGATAAGGCTCATGGTTCAGAATCCGGTATCCCCGGTAGATCTGCTCCAAAAGGATCATCTGCATCAGCTGATGAGGAAAAGTCATCCTGGAAAAACTCAGTTTAAAATCAGCGCGGTCAAGGACTTTATCTCCAAGCCCCAAAGAACCGCCGATCACAAACGCGATCGAACTCTTTCCCTCTACTCCAAGCTGTCCGATCTTCTGTGACAGCTGTACAGAATCCAGCATTTTGCCATCGATCGCAAGCGCGATCACATAGTCATTGTCACGGATATGCTTCATCAGACGCTCTGCTTCTGTCGCCTTGATCTGTTCGTTCAATGCATCAGAAGCCTTATCCGGTGTCTTCTCATCCGGAACCTGGCAGAATGTCAGTTTGCAGTAACGGCTTAAACGCTTTGCATACTCAGCAATGCCGTCATTCAGATATTTTTCTTTGATCTTACCAACTGTTAAAATACGGATTTCCATTATACGTTATGTTCCTCTATATAAGTTTCAAATTCTTCCATGGACATCAGGACTTTACGCGGCTTCGTGCCTTCCTCCGGACCGACCACGCCGGCATCAGAAAGCTGGTCCATGATCCTTGCTGCTCTGTTAAAGCCGATCTTGAACATTCTCTGCAGCATACCGATCGAAGCTCTTTCTTTCTCAATGATGAACTTGCCTGCATCCACAAAGTAGATATCATTCTCATCGTTTCCACCGGAAGAGCCTCCTGAGAGGCTGATCGTATTGACCTGCTGCTCGATCTGCGGATTATATGTCACCTTCGGATTCTTATCCGCAAGGAATTCCACAATGCTGCTGACTTCCTCGTCGGAGACAAAAGCCCCCTGCAGTCTGGCCGGTTTCTGATAACCCTGCGGGTAAAACAGCATATCCCCCTTGCCGAGCAGCTTCTCCGCACCATTCATATCGAGGATCGTTCGTGAATCGACACCAGAGGAAACAGAGAAGGCAATCCTCGACGGCATATTTGCCTTGATCAGTCCTGTGATGACATTGACAGACGGTCTCTGCGTCGCAATGATCAGATGGATGCCTGCGGCACGTGCAAGCTGTGCCAGACGGCAGATCGCATCCTCTACCTCTCCCGGTGCGACCATCATAAGGTCTGCAAGCTCGTCTACGATGATCACGATCTGCGGCATCGGTTTCTGCGGGGTTCCACCCTCCGGAACTGCCATGTTGCTGATCTTACGGTTATATTCGCCCAGATTTCGAACACCATATTCTGCAAAAGTATTGTAACGGCTCATCATCTCAGACACAGCCCAGTTGAGTGCTCCTGCAGCCTTCTTCGGGTCTGTGACGACCGGTATGAACAGATGCGGGATACCATTGTAGACACTTAACTCAACCACCTTCGGGTCGATCATGATAAGCTTGACTTCCTCCGGTGATGCCTTGTACAGAATACTGATGATCAGTGTATTGATACATACAGATTTACCGGAACCGGTCGCACCTGCAATCAGAAGGTGCGGCATCTTGGCAATATCTGTGACTACCGGTTTGCCCGCGATATCCTTACCTACAGCAAAGGACAGTTTGGATTTCGCCCCCTGGAATTCCTGGGACTGCAGGATCTCACGGAGCATGACCGCATGATTTTCCTTATTAGGGACCTCGATCCCTACAGCAGCCTTGCCCGGGATCGGAGCCTCGATACGGATATCCGGAGTCGCAAGATTCAGCTTGATATCATCTGCGAGATTGACGATCTTGCTCACCTTGACTCCCATCTCCGGCTGTAATTCATACCTGGTTACAGTAGGACCACAGCTCACATTTGTGATCGTGACATTTACGCCAAAATTGTGCAGGGTTTCCTGCAGTTTCTTTGCTGTCTTGCGAAGATGTGCATCAGAGTCTCCCTGGGATCTGCCATCTCCACGCTTCAGAAGTTTCAGTGGCGGGTAATGATATTCCTTCGGCACTTCCTCGTTCTTGGAAGTGATCTCCTTCTGAATGTTGGTAATACCGCTCTGGATTTCTTTCTCAGAAGATTTCGGATTTTTTTTCTGGGATGTTGGAGATTCCACATCTGGCTTCTCCGCTTCCTGGACTTCTGCTGTATGTTCCGGATGTACTTCTTTCTTAAGTTCCTCCTGCCAGTCAGCTCCCTGATAAGAATCCTCTTCTTCGATATCTGCCGGTTCTGGTTCTTCTGGTGCTTCCGGCTCGCTCTGGATTTCCTGCGTCATAACTTCTGCCGCTTCTTCTGCTGCTTCATTCTGATATGCAGCAGGAATCTCTTCCTCCACAGGCACTTCCGGTCTGGAAAAATCCGGAAAAGCAGGATGTGCGCTCTCATCCTCCGGGTCTCCTGGTGTTTCCGCTCTCTGGATCTTGAATTCAAGCTGCCCCTGACTGCTTTCGTCCGTTTCCACCGCTTCCTGAACCGTCGCGGTTTCCTGTACTGCCGGTTCAGCTTCCTCTTTCTTTGGAGGCGGTGTCAGCTTGGTTCCCTCCAGAAATTCATGTTTCTCCGGTTCCTGTTCTCCAGCTTCCGCTTTGTCTGCCATTGCTTCTTCCAGAGCCCTCTGCCGTTCTGCGCGGCGCTGATCCCTCTTCAGTTTCCGCTCCTGCTGCCGCAGTTCTTTCCGAAGATCACGTTCCGGCTGTCCTTCCATATATCGCTCGTGACCGCCCCTGACCATCTCACAGATTCCATCCCAGGCACGGAAAATAAAACCAAAAAATGATTTCTGCGTGATCAGGATCATGGAGATCAGCAGTACAAGAAGGATTATGACACACCCGCCAACTACTCCAAACGCAGAAGTAGTCGAAATACAGATCGCACCGCCGATCACGCCGCCGCCCGTATGATATGTCGACGAAATCCTGTAATATTCAGCAAAGGTCGTCTCTGTCATATAACCTTCTGTCAAAAGCTGGATCAGTCCACACAAAAATACCCAGAATACAATTCCAGCCAGAACTTTCTTATATGCAAGTGGATTTTTGCGGTTAGATATGAGAAATACCGCACATGCAAACAGCAGAACAGGGAAAAGATATGCCAGGATCCCCATGATTCCAAAGAATGCCTTACTGATGCTTCCGCCAACTGTTCCACCCATTCCAAGATTACTAATGATCAGGATCACTGCTGCAGCAAAGAAGATCCATAGAATGATCTCTGTCTGGAATCCACTGGTAACTCCCTGTTTTTTTGTAGTTCTTTTTTTGCTTGTCTTTTTGCCGGAAGTGGTCTTGGTGGTTCCTCTTCTGTTACTCTGTTTCTTCGCTGCCATTCAGGCACCCCTCCTACTTGTTTCAACTCACAGCCGTTGACTTCACGAAGCCTGACATGCTGGCTGCTTAAAGCACATAATTTATAACCAGTGTTACAAAACCGATCACAAAACAATAAATCGCAAATACACGGAATCTTCCCTTCTGAACGATTTTCAGACAATAACGGATTGCAAAGGATGCCACGATCCCTGAAATGATCATTCCAAGTACATAACTAAAGCCAAGTCCCACCGTCATAGACGGGGAACCGAACTGTCCCAGTTCCATGATAAGGGAGCCGAAGATTGCCGGAATAGATAAAATATAAGAATATTTTACTGCAAACGTACGGCTGAATCCGCTCATAAGTCCTGCACTGATCGTCAGACCACTCCTGGAAAGTCCTGGAAAGACAGAAAGTCCCTGACCGATGCCGATCCACATGGCATCGGAAAGACTTGCATCCTTGGCCGCTTTCGTCCCGCCAGCCCTGCTGAGATCTATGACGAGAAGCAGGATTCCTGTGATCAAAAGTCCCGCACTTGATACTAATGAGGAATCCGCTGCCAGCACAACCAGTCTCCTCGCCGCATAGCCCAGAAAGGCTGTCGGGATCATAGAGACAAGAAGCAGGACAGCAAACTTACGGTATGTATTGCTGATGATCCTGGCGTAATGAAGCTGTTTTCCTGTTCTCCTGTTGTGGATATACAGGTGAAGATTTCCTATAAGATCCATGCTCATATCCAGAAATTCATAAAGGATCCGCCGGATATCCTTCTGAAATGTCATAAATACAGCCCCCAGAGTTCCGACATGCAGCATTGCTTCCAACAGGACACCGGCATTGTGATCCATTCCGAAAAAATTCTCAAGGATACTTAAATGTCCGAAGCTGCTCACCGGAAGAAACTCTGTAATTCCCTGTACAATAGCTAATAAAATAATATATAAAATTGTCATACTTTTTTCCTTTTCTTTTTCATTCAGACTGTGCCTTTGTTTCTATGACGGCACATTAACACAGGTCAGTATAACATATTTTGTTCCAACTTACAAGTTAACAAACATTTGTTTGTAAAATAATCCATTCCGTGTCAGACAAAAAATTCCCGACCGGCTTACCAGAAACCGGTCGGGAATGATCCGATACTTAGATCTTATTTATTTTTGAGATATTCATCGATACCTCTGGCACCAGCTTTACCTGCTCCCATAGCAAGGATAACAGTAGCTGCACCTGTAACGGCATCACCGCCGGCATATACGCCGTCTTTGGATGTCTTACCGGTTTCTTCCTCAGCAACGATACATCTTCTCTTGTTGATCTCAAGTCCCTTGGTTGTGGAAGAGATCAGCGGGTTCGGGGAAGTACCAAGTGACATGATAACTGTATCTACATCCATGTCATACTCAGATCCTGGAATCTCTACAGGACGACGTCTTCCGGAAGCATCCGGCTCGCCGAGTTCCATCTTGACAACTTTCATACCGTTTACATGTCCGTTCTCATCAACAAGGATTTCCTTCGGATTGGTAAGAAGATCAAAGATGATTCCCTCTTCCTTAGCGTGATGAACTTCCTCTGCTCGTGCAGGAAGCTCTGCTTCGCTTCTTCTGTATACGATATGTACTTCTGCACCAAGTCTCAGAGCTGTTCTTGCAGCATCCATTGCTACGTTACCACCGCCGACAACGGCAACTTTCTTGCCTGCTGCGATCGGTGTATCATAAGAATCATCGAATGCTTTCATCAGGTTGCTTCTTGTCAGGTATTCATTTGCAGAGAATACGCCGCTTGCGTTCTCTCCCGGGATTCCCATAAACATCGGAAGACCTGCACCGGAGCCGATGAATACAGCTTCAAATCCTTCATCCTCGATCAGCTGGTCGATGGTTGTGGATTTACCAATGACAACGTTTGTTTCGAATTTAACGCCAAGTTCTTTGACTTTTTCGATTTCTTTCTTAACGACTTTCTGTTTTGGAAGACGGAATTCCGGGATACCATAAACAAGAACGCCGCCAAGCTCATGAAGAGCCTCGAATACAGTTACGTCATAACCTGCTTTTGCAAGATCTCCTGCGCAGGTAAGTCCGGACGGGCCGGAACCGATAACAGCAACCTTGTGTCCATTCTTAACTTCTGCTCCAGCTGGTTTGATGTCATGCTCCAGAGCATAGTCAGCAACGAATCTCTCCAGTTTACCGATGGAAACAGCCTCACCCTTCTTACCGCGGATACACTGTCCTTCACACTGGGATTCCTGTGGGCATACACGACCGCAGATAGCCGGAAGAGCGGAAGATAATCCGATCACCTTGTATGCTTCTTCGATGTTACCTTCTTTGATCTGCTCGATGAATCCTGGAATGTTGATGGATACCGGACATCCCTCTACACATTTCGGTTTCTTGCAGCCCAAGCATCTCTGTGCTTCTTCTGTTGCTTCTTCCTGATTGTATCCAAGACAAACTTCTTCAAAGTTTGTTGCACGTACCTTCGGATCCTGCTCTCTTACAGGAACTTTATTTAACATTTTTGCATCTGCCATTACTTGTCACCTCCGCACTGTCCGCATCCGCCGTGATGGGTATCGCCTTCCTGAAGCTTCAGTAATGCACGTCCCTCTTCGGTCTTGTACATCTGACTTCTCTTCATAGCCTGATCGAAATCAACGAGATGTCCGTCGAATTCCGGTCCGTCTACGCAGGCAAATTTGATCTCATCGCCAACCTGAAGACGACAGGCACCGCACATACCTGTTCCGTCAACCATGATCGGGTTCATGCTGACAATAGTATGGATACCAAGCTTCTTGGTAAGGAGACAGACGAATTTCATCATGATCATCGGTCCGATCGCAACACAGACATCATAGCTCTTGCCTTCGTTTGTAACGAGGTCTTCGAGAGTCTTGGTTACCATACCGGAACGGCCGTAAGATCCGTCGTCTGTTGTAACATAAAGGTTGGAAACAGCCGCAAGCTCTTTCTCAAGGATCACCATGTCCTTAGTCTTGGAGCCAAGGATCACATCTGCGGTGATTCCGTGCTCATGGAGCCATTTTACCTGTGGGTAAACAGGTGCTGTACCAACACCTCCGGCAACGAATACCATTTTTTTCTTCTTGAGTTCTTCGATGTCTTCATGAACGAACTCAGAAGGACATCCCAGAGGTCCTACGAAGTCACGGAAAGAATCTCCTGCTTTTAATTCGGACATCTTAATTGTGGATGCTCCGACTTCCTGGAACACGATGGTAATGGTTCCTTCTTCGCGATTGTAATCGCAGATGGTAAGTGGAATTCTCTCACCCTTCTCGTCCATTTTAACAATAATGAACTGTCCTGGCTGACAATGGCTTGCTACACGCGGTGCATGTACGACCATGAGATGGATCTTGGCTGCCAGTGTTTCGGCTTTTAAAATCTTATACATTGTTCCCCTCCTAGCGTATATTCATTCAATCCTCTATTAATAATACGCTAAAATTGCTTCTATTACAAGGGGAATATTCAAAAACATACTAAATATGCATGCTTTTTCATAGTATTTTTACAAAAAAAGCCCTTTTAAGCCTCTTTTTTCTTCTATCATCTGATGCAATTTTCCAAGTGCTTCGCGGATTCCGCCGACTTCATCGATCAGGCCTTCCATCACAGCTTCCTCCCCTTCCAGAAGTGTTCCCACATCTTTTACAAGCTGGCTGGTATCCAGCATCAGCTCTTCGAGGCGTCTCTGTGACGCTCTGGAATGTGAAGCGATAAAACTGGTGATACGGTCCTGGATCTTTTCCATATTGCGGTACGTCTGGGCAACGCCGATGAACATGCCGTTGGAGCGGACCGGATGGATGACCATCGTCGCACTCGGCACGACAAAAGAATAATCCGCAGATACTGCCATCGGAACGCCGATGGAATGCCCGCCTCCGAGCACAAGAGAAACGGTAGGAACACTCAAGGACGCGATCATCTCCGCGATCGCAAGTCCCGCCTCCACATCGCCACCTACCGTGTTCAGAAGGATCAGAAGTCCTTCGATCTCCTCATCATCTTCGATCATCGCAAGCTTTGGCAGCACATGTTCATACTTTGTTGTCTTGCTCTGCGAAGGAGCCGCATCGTGCCCTTCCACCTCGCCGATGATCGTCAGAAGTTCGATCTTATGATTTCTCCTGTTCTGATCCAGTGTCACCTCTCCGGTCTCTTTGATCTCTTTATTCTCCTGTTCTCTCCGGTCAAGTTCTTTCTGTTTTTCATCATTTTTTTCGGACATAAAAATACCTCCATGTGATCGTTCATGGAGGTATTCTGTGTAAAAATATACGTTGTTATGCGTCAGGATTATTTTTTATTTTACTGTGACTTTGCATGTAGCTTTCTTGCCAGATTTCAAAACAACGGTAACTGTAGCAGTTCCCTTTCTCTTGCCGGTGATCTTGTACTGATTTGTTCTGGTCCTGGTGACTGTCGCAACACTTGTCTTGCTGCTCTTAACGTATCTGACGGAATCACCCTTCGCAAGATTGGTGATCTTTAAGGTATAGTATCTGTTTCTTGCGATCGTCTTCTTTGTTGCGGAAAGTTTGATCGTTGGTTTTAATTTCGCAATAGTCTGTGTTCTTTTTGCACTGCAGTATTTGCATTTGCTTTCTTTTTTGCCGGTCGCAAAAACGGTCGGTGCTTTTACAGTTTTCCATGCGCCGTATGTATGGGTATGTGAAGCTGCCTTAAGGGTAAAACCAGTTTTGATATAAGGGCAGTCAAATTCATCCCAGTTATCCAGTAACACACCATGAGAATCACACGGAGCATTTATGATATAGACATAATATCTGCCTGGTGCAGCTGTTCTTGTGTTCCAGGAAATATAGCCGCTGTAAGTATCCTGTCCGGAAAGAGATACCGTGTTCTGGCTTTCGTTCAGATATACGATCTCTGAATTTGAATCAAAGACGGAAATGATTGGTTTTGTATAATAATATTTCCATGTATCTCTCGCATAAAACTTGATGTATAATCTGTCACCCTTTGTGAGTACAGCATTCGGTTTCGGTAATACTTCTGTAAGATAATAGGAATCCGAAGCCATTCTCGCCATATTGGTAAAATCAAAATAGCCCTTTACTTCATTCGCTGACATTCCTGCAGTCTGATCTGCTATAGAATGTGCCACACTCTGTGCCGGTGTTCCGACTTCCTTCTTTTCTGCTGCATCATTCGCCATAACCGGGATCGCGAACAGAAACAGCAGAGCACCAAACAGCACTATCGCCAGTTTCTTTTTGATCTCTTTCATAAAAAAGCCTCCTTCTGTATGATTGATGGTTATAATTATACCACATGTAAAATCTGTTTTCAATTTCATACGCGATTTTCGTCAGTTTTTACATAGATACAAAAAATCAGAGACTGTTTCCAGCCTCTGATCCTTAACAAAGTTTATGTGATCTTGAGATCATTCGTCCCAGTTTGTCCAGACGTCGGTGACATCATCGTCCTCGTCGAGGAGGTCCAGAGTCTTCTGAAGGTTCTTGATGTCCTTCTCGTCTGTAAGTTCTACGTATGTCTGTGGAACCATGGCAACCTGTGCCTCAAGCATCGGTACGCCAGCCTGCTCCAGTGCTTCTCTTACTGCGCTGAAATCATCCGGAGCGGTAAGTACTTCGTAGCTGTCTTCTTCTTCACTGAAATCCTCTGCGCCTGCATCCAGTGCAGTCATCATCAGATCGTCAGCATCCATCTCGCACTCTTCTTTGTCGATGATGATCTGACCTTTCTGGTCGAACATGAAGGATACACATCCCTGTGTTCCGATGCTTCCATATCCCTTGGTGAAAGCGTTTCTTACGTTACTTGCTGTACGGTTCTTGTTGTCAGTCAGAGTCTCAACGATGATCGCAACACCGTTCGGGCCATAACCTTCATAAGTAGCATGCTCGTAGTTGTCAGCAGAATCAGCACCTGCTGCCTTCTTGATACCACGGTCGATCGTATCGTTCGGCATGTTGTTTGCTTTTGCTTTCGCGATAACATCACGAAGTTTGCTGTTGTTGTTCGGATCCGAACCGCCAGCTTTGACTGCCATAACGATCTCACGACCAATCACGGTAAAGATCTTACCTTTTTTGGCATCATTTTTTTCTTTTTTATGCTTGATGTTCGCAAATTTTGAATGTCCTGACATTTCTCTCGTTCTCCTTTTGTTTCTTATCTTTTTGTAAACCCTGCTAAAAAGCCGGTAAACCTGCATAATTACTGATAAAATATAGCACTTTCCTTCGGATTCGTCAAGAATAACTGCTCAAAAAGTAAGCTCCAGGCTGATTTCCAGCGCATGGTTCACCTTATCAAGCATCGCCTGGTCAAGATGACAGACTTTATCCTTGAGTCTCCGCTTATCGATCGTCCGCAGTTGTTCCAGCAGGATCACCGAATCCCTCTCGATGCCATACACAGACGCATCGATCTCTATGTGTGTCGGCAGCTTCGCCTTGTTCATCTTTGATGTAATTGCCGCGCAGATCACAGTCGGGCTGTGCCGGTTGCCAACATCATTCTGAATGATCAGCACCGGACGGATCCCGCCCTGCTCGCTTCCGACCACAGGTCTTAGATCTGCATAAAAGATATCCCCTCTTTTAATTACCACACAATTCACACTCCGATTCTTCTGTTACTGTCTGTTTATGACAGCTCCATTCTTTTTCTCAGAAATTAGTATTTCCATTTTTTTCTCGTGTATACATGTGTGGTATTTTACGCTGTTTTCTAGTTAAAGAAGGTCAGCTCTCCCCATTCTTTGCCGTCTTTGATGTAGACTCTCGGCACACGTTTGCTGATATCGCAGGCAAATTCATAGGAAAAACGTCCGGAAAGATCACCAAACTTCTCAATGCTGATGAATTCCTTGCCGTCTTTTCCGATCAGGGTCACTTCATCTCCGGCCTTTGCGTCCGGGATCTTTGTGATATCTACCATGAACTGATCCATGCAGACTCTTCCGAGGATCGGCGCCTTTTTGCCGTGGATCAGAACCCAGCCCTTATTGGAAAGAGAACGCGGATAGCCGTCTGCGTATCCCACTGGGATCGTTGCGACTTTCATTTCTTTCTTGGCAGTAAACGTTCCGCCATAGCTGAACGCTGCTCCCGGTTCCACGGTTTTGATGTAAGAAATATGGCTCTTGAGTTCCATTGCCGGGATCAGTTTCACGATATCTCTCTCAACTTCATTGGAAGGATAGATTCCATAAATCGTGATACCCGCACGGACTGCATTTAAGTTTGCCTCCGGCACACGGATGATCCCCGCGCTGTTGGAGCAGTGTTTCATCGGGATCTGAATGCCTGCATCCTCCAGAAGTTTTGCAAAATTCAGATAACGGTTAAGCTGGTCGATCGCCGGGCTTCTGTCTGTCTCGTCTGCTCTTGCAAAATGAGTGAACATTCCCTCGATCTTCAGATTTGGAAGCTGGGAGATCTTTTTGATCTCTTCGACACTTTCCTGTCTGTCTGCAAATCCGATACGGCTCATACCGGTATCAAGACCGATATGGATATGTACATCTCTTCCCTGACGCTGCGCTTCTTCTGAAAGTTTCTGTGCCATCTCATAGGTGCAGACAGTTAAACGGATCTCTTTCGCGATCATTTCTGTGAAATATTCTTCAAAAACGATTCCAAGGATCAGGATCGGTTTTTTTACACCAAAAGTACGAAGCTGCAGTGCTTCCTCCGGTGTCGCAACTGCAAATCCCCAGATATAGTCATAGTCTTCGATCAGACGTGCGATCGCCTCTGCGCCATGTCCATATCCGTCTGCCTTGATGACAGCAACGATCTTGGTACCCTTGGCAATGTTTTTCTTCATCTCTGCAAAGTTATGTGCGATCGCATCCAGGGATACGACTGCCTTTACTCTTTCGAATTTTTTCATGATCTTTATCTCCTTACTGCGTAATGCAATTATTTTTATCTGGATTTTTGAAACTTATCAGAGTTCCTGCATGGTTTCTCTGTCTTTAAGAACTTTCGCCGCTGCCCGCGCAATGTCTCCGGCTTTCATTCCGTAAGTACCTTTTTCCGCGGCTGCCTTATCTCCTGCCAGCCCGTGAAGGAATACGCCAAAAGCCGCCTGCTCTGCCAGATCCACCGTATTCTCCGAATCTGAACGGAATGCACACAGAACCCCTGCCAGGATCCCCGACAGGACATCCCCGCTTCCCGCAGTCGCCATTCCTGGATTCCCGCTCTGGTTGATCCAGCAAAAATCCCTCTTCGGGTCAGCAACAACAGTAACTGCATCTTTGAGCACACAGACCACGCCATTTTCCCTTGCAAAATTCGATGCTGTCCAAATGAGGTTTTGCTGAATTTCCGGTATGGACAGCACCCGATCCGCTGCTTCTGAAAACAATCCGCTTTTTTTAGAAGTCATAAAATTTTCACTCAGCCGACTCATCTCGCCAAGATGCGGCGTACAGATCACCTGACTGTGCTGAAGATATTTCTTCCACTCCGGATGTTTCGAGAGCAGATTCAGTCCATCCGCATCCAGGAGCACAGGTTTCCCCATTCTCTGCGCATGGGCAAGATAAAATTCTGTTTTCCGTGCACTTTTCTCAGACTGTCCAAGTCCTGGTCCGATCACCACAATGTCGCACCAGTGCATTGCATTAACCCATGCTTCGTTGCCGCCAGCATCATCTGCAAACATCGCCTCCGGAAGAAGCGTCTGCAGTGGAATGCGATTCTCCTCATCCGTCAGGATCTTGACCATCCCGGCTCCGGCAGCGAAAGCGCCCTCTGCACAGAGATACGCTGCCCCGCACATTCCTTTGCTTCCGGCAACGACAAGGACCTTGCCAAACGTACCCTTGTTCCCATTCGCAGCGCGCAGACGCAGAGGAAGCTTCTGGAGATCTTTTTTCTCAAGTGCCGCTTTCCGTGCCGGAAGACCCGGATTCTCGTAGATGCCGATATCTGCTACAACAATTTTTCCCACCAAACTTTTGCCAGGATAAAAACACAAGCCTGTTTTACAGAATGCAAACGTCACCGTCAGATCCGCACGAAATGCGATTCCAAGCTCTCTGCCCGTGTTGCTGCATACCCCGGACGGCAGATCTACCGCCACTTTCCATGCAGAAACCTCGTTCAAAGCCTGAATGACTTCTCTGTATTTTCCCTCGATCGGGCGGTCAAGCCCAACGCCGAAGATGGCGTCTACTATAGTAGTATATTCTCCTGCTGCCAGGTTATTCACCAGAGGAACCTGATAATTCTCTGCAATCTTAAGCTGGCGGCGTGTTTCCTTTGTGCGGTGATTCGGATTTCCGAGCATATAGATTTCCGCGTTATATCCATGCAGATGCAGGATCCTGGCGATCGCGACTCCGTCTCCGCCGTTGTTCCCGCCTCCGCAGACACACAGGATCCGCTGTTTCTGTGACATTTCCGCCAAATGTCCTTCCATTGCATCCACAACAGCCAGTGCCGCCCGTTCCATCAGCACACAGGACGGAACTCCCATTCCGGTAATGGTGTAGCCATCCAGTGCTTTCATTTCCGATCCGCCTACAATTCGTTTCATCTGATATCTCCTCGATATACGATACAAAGCAAAAAGCTGTTACGCAGCCGCCTTCATTAAGGAGCCGGGTAACAGCCTCTTGCTGTCCTCATGTTATGATTGCTGCTCTTCCACGTGTTCCTGACGATATTGACTGAGATTGTAAGATAACGTCATCAGACTCTCAGAAAGATGTACGTTTTCTACAATGACATCCTCCGGAGTCTCCAGATCGATATGTGCAAAATTCCAGATTGCCTTGATACCATTCTCGATCAGGATATCTGCCATATCCTTCGCCTTGTTCTTCGGCAGTGTGAGGATCGCAATCTCAATATTCTTCTCTCTGAGGAAGAATGGGAGATTACTGATCATCTGGATCTCAATTCCACGGACCGCGATGCCCTCCAGTACCGGATTGACATCAAAAATCCCTTCCAGCTTAAAACCACGTTTTTCAAAGTCAACATAATTGGCAAGTGCCTGTCCAAGATTACCGGCACCGACGATGATCATCGGATGTACCTCATCCAGTCCAAGGATCTTACCGATTTCTGTATAGAGATATTTCACATTATAACCGTATCCCTGCTGCCCAAATCCTCCAAAATTATTCAAATCCTGGCGGATCTGCGATGCTGTGACACGCATTTTCTTACTAAGATCGTTGGAAGATATACGTTCAACATTGTCTTCCAGTAACTCGCCAAGATAGCGATAATACCGGGGCAGTCTCTTAATTACAGCTTTTGATATCTGTTTTGCTTCCACCGTTGTCCCCTCCTTATACTTTCCTGTTAATTATACCGAAATGTTATTTTATTGTCAATCAATGTTGTCAAATCTATACAATTTTTGAGGAAATTTCCTTTACAAAGCCATCATTTGACCTTATAATCATAGCGTATATTGACTTTGGAGGAATATTTATGATTTTATCATGTCAGGGCATCAGCAAATCTTTTGGCGAAAAAGTCATTTTGAACGATGCCTCATTTCATATAGAAGAGCGTGAAAAAGCCGCTCTCATCGGCAACAACGGAGCAGGTAAAACAACCCTCCTCCGTATTATAATGAATGAAATCTCTGCGGATTCCGGTCAGGTCGTTCTGATGAAGGACAAAAAGATCGGCTATCTCGCACAGTATCAGGATGTCAGCGGACACCGTACCGTCTACGAGGAACTGCTCACGACCAAACAGTACATCATCGATATGGAAGACCGCATGCGCGCGATCGAGGTCCAGATGAAAAACGCTTCCGGCGAGGAACTTGACCGTCTGATGAACACCTACACCCGCCTGACCCACGAATTTGAGCTGGAAAACGGCTACGCCTATAAGAGCGAATTGATGGGCGTGCTCAAAGGTCTTGGCTTTACCGACGAAGATTTTGCCAAACAGGTCGAAACCCTCTCCGGTGGACAGAAGACCCGTGTCGCACTCGGCAAACTTCTGATCTCCAAACCGGATATCCTTCTCCTCGATGAGCCAACCAACCACCTCGATATGGAAAGCATCTCCTGGCTGGAAACTTATCTTCTGAATTATCCGGGTGCTGTATTTATCGTCTCCCATGACCGTTATTTCCTTGATAAAGTTGTAACGAAAGTCATCGAGATCGATGCCGCCCAGGTCCGCATGTACAGCGGCAACTACTCCGCTTACGCAGAAAAGAAAGCACAGCTGCGTGACGCACAGTACAAGGCTTACCTTAACCAGCAGAGAGACATCAAGCATCAGGAAGCCGTCATCGTCAAGCTGAAATCCTTCAACCGTGAGAAATCCATCAGACGCGCAGAGAGTCGTGAAAAAATGCTCGGCAAGATCCAGCGGATCGAAAAACCGACCGAAGTTCAGAGTCAGATGCGGCTTTCCCTGGAACCGAGAGTTGTCAGTGGAAACGATGTCCTCACCGTAGAAGAACTTTCCAAGAGCTTTCCGGAGCAGACACTTTTTACCGATATCTCTTTCCAGATCAAACGTGGCGAGCGTGTCGCCCTGATCGGAAACAACGGTACCGGCAAGACGACTATGCTCAAGATCCTCAATGATCTTATCCCGGCAGACTCAGGAACTTTTTCTCTGGGTTCCAAGGTTCAGATCGGATATTATGACCAGGAACACCATGTACTCCATGCGGAGAAGACGATCTTTGAGGAAATCTCCGATACTTACCCGACACTTACCGAGACAGAGATCCGAAACATGCTCGCCGCCTTCCTCTTTACCGGCGATGATGTTTTCAAAGTGATCTCCTCCCTCTCCGGTGGTGAGCGCGGCCGTGTTTCCCTCGCGAAACTGATGCTCTCCGAGGCAAACTTCCTGATCCTCGATGAGCCGACCAACCACCTTGATATCGCTTCCAAGGAAATCCTCGAAGAAGCGCTGAACAGCTATACCGGAACCGTCTTCTATGTCTCTCATGACCGATATTTCATCAACCAGACCGCGACCAGGATCCTGGAACTGACCAATCAGGCCGTTGTCAACTATATCGGTGATTACGATTACTATCTTGAGAAAAAAGAAGAACTCACCGAGAAATACGCTCCGGTGCAGCAGGAAACCATGGCAGTACAGGAAGCTGCGCCAGCCACAGCATCCGAAGGAAAACTCACCTGGCAGCAGCAGAAAGAAGAACAGGCGCGTAAGCGTAAGCAGGAAGCAGAGCTTAAGAAAACCGAACAGCGGATCGAAGAACTCGAAAACCGCGATAAAGAAATCGATGAAACACTGGTTCTCCCGGATGTCTGCACCAACGTCGGACGCTGCGCAGAACTCAGCCGCGAAAAAGATAAAATCCAACAAGAACTTGAAGAACTCTACGAAAAATGGGAAACCCTGGCGTAATGCCTTGGGTTTCCCATTTTTATTTTTTGATGTATTTCTAAATTAAAGTAATGTATCCAGAGTCTCTCTGATCGCAAGGATAAACTGCTCGCTGTTCAGTACGGTCGGATTCTCAATGCTGGTGATCAGCGCCAGGTCTTTGGTCATCTTTCCGGATTCGATAGTAGAAAGAGTTGCTTCTTCCAGTTTGTCTGCGAACTGTGCAAGTTCCTGATTTCCATCGAGTTCCCCACGTTTGCGGAGCGCTCCTGTCCATGCAAAGATGGTTGCTACGGAGTTTGTGGAAGTCTCGCCGCCCTCCAGATGACGATAATAATGTCTCTGTACTGTTCCGTGAGCAGCTTCATACTCATAGTATCCGTTCGGAGAAACAAGAACAGATGTCATCATCGCAAGAGAACCAAATGCAGAAGATACCATATCACTCATAACATCTCCATCGTAGTTCTTGCATGCCCAGATAAATCCACCCTCTGCTTTCATGACACGGGCTACGATATCATCGATCAGGCTGTAGAAGTAAGTAAGACCTGCTTCCTCGAATTTCTCCTTGAACTCATTGTCAAATACTGTCTGGAAGACCTGTTTGAATTTGGCATCGTAAGTCTTGGAAATGGTATCCTTCGCGCCAAACCATACATCCTGCTTGGTATCCAGTGCATAATTGAAGCAGCTTCTTGCAAAACTCTCAATAGAAGCTTCCATGTTGTGCATACCCATGGCAACTCCCGGAGCCTTGAATTCCTGTACCAGAGCACGTTTCTCTTCTCCATCCTCGGAAGTATAAACAAGCTCTACTTTACCCGGTTTGTCAACGTACATCTCTGTGTTCTTGTAAATATCTCCATATGCGTGACGTGCAAGAGTGATCGGTTTCTTCCAGTTGCGTACGCATGGCTCGATTCCCTTTACTACGATCGGAGCACGGAATACAGTTCCGTCCAGGATCGCACGGATCGTTCCGTTCGGGCTCTTGTACATTTTCTTGAGGTCGTATTCTTCCATACGTGCGTGGTTTGGAGTGATGGTCGCACATTTAACTGCAACACCATATTTCTTGGTTGCTTCTGCTGCATCGATGGTTACCTGGTCATCGGTATCATTGCGGTGTGCAAGACCAAGGTCATAGTATTCTGTATTCAGATCAATATACGGAAGTAATAATTCGTCCTTGATCATCTTCCAGAGAATTCTGGTCATCTCATCTCCGTCCATTTCGACTAACGGCGTTGTCATCTGAATTTTTGTCATAATGTTCTCCTCTCTGCATATCACTGGTTTGCTGTCGCTGTTTACAGCAACGATTTGTTCCATTGTAACGAAAAAAATCATTCCCGTCAATACTTTCAGGCTTTACTAAAGTAAATTCTGCGAATTTTCCTGAAAATCACAGCGAAAGGAACTTTTTACAGTTAAATTTTCCCCATCCCTGCTGATTTTTCGGAAGACCGAGGTCGTCTACGCTGTCGCGGAGCATCATCTTGATGTCTACGTTGGTGAGCATGGGATCTTTTTCCAGCGCAAGTGCCGCCGCCCCGGAGATCATTGGCGTGGACATCGACGTACCGCTTTTCATTCCATACGTATTTCCCGCCCCGGCCGCACACGCCATGATCCGGCGTCCCGGTGCCACCAGATCCGGTTTACAGACACACTCAAACGTCGGCCCTCGCCCGGAGATTCCCTCTTTTCCCATAAGCATATCGCTGGAACCCACCGTGATCACCTTCTTGCTGCATCCCGGTGCCGTGATACTGCCCGGCTCCGGTCCCTGATTTCCCGCCGCCGCAACGACCACCAGTCCTTGATCCCAGAGCTGTTCCACGCCGCGTACCAGAACATCCTTGTCATTTCTGGTACGATACGTCGTGCCAACCGAAATATTCACCACTCGGATCCTGTATTCTTCCCGGTGGTTCATAAGCCACTGAAACGCCGCCAGGATATCCTCCTTATTGCCGTTTCCAAAACGATCCAGCACCTTAAGCCCGATCAGCGAACATCCCGGTGCCATCCCTTTGTACTTTCCCATAGAAGCCGCTCCGCTGCCTCCTAAGATCCCCGCCACACACGTTCCATGGCCATTATCATCGTAAGGTAATTTCCTGTATGATATAAAATCTGCAAAAGCATAAATACGATCACCAAAATCCATATGAGGATAAATTCCCGTATCAAGAAGTGCCACACCAATCCCTTTTCCGGTATAAGCTGACTGCTTCATGAATATACTCCTTATAAATGGACTTATTTTAGTGTATTCCGATCAGGCCATAATGTATAACTTTCGAAAAAATGCCAATACTGAAAGCCATAGGAAATAAAAGGAGGCTTTTTTATGCTGATACTCTTTCTTGTACTCTTTTTTCTACTGCAGGCACTCGTACTCTTCTGCTGCCTAGCCGCCGGAAATGATCCAGCATCCCAGCAAATCTCCGATCAGGAGCAGATGGATTATATCAGACGGTGGATGGAGAAGCATTCCGGGGCATGAATATAAAAATCGAGGGTATAACAGCCATTTATGACTATTGTACCCTCTGTTTTTATTTTTACTATTATTCTACTGTAACACTCTTGGCAAGGTTTCTCGGCTTATCTACATCAAGACCCTTGGCAACACTTACATAGTATCCCAGAAGCTGTAACGGGATCACCGCAAGAGAAGTTGCAAAGTATGGATCTGTCTTTGGAATATAAACAGTAAAATCTGCAGCATCTTCGATGTTATAGTTTCCAAAAGTAGTCAGTCCCATCAGATATGCTCCACGGCTCTTGCATTCTACCATATTGCTGACTGTTTTTTCATAAAGATCCGGCTGAGTGAGGACACCGATCACCAGTGTTCCATCCTCGATCAGAGAAATCGTTCCGTGTTTCAGCTCGCCTGCAGCATATGCCTCTGAATGGATGTAGCTTACCTCTTTCATCTTGAGGCTTCCTTCCATGCTGATCGCATAGTCGATCCCACGACCTACGAAGAAAGTATCATGTGCGTTTGCCTGCTTGGACGCAAACCACTGAATGCGCTCCTTGTCATCAATGATTCTCTGGATTTTCTCCGGAAGAGTCTGAAGTTCTTTGATGTAGCCTGTGTACTGCTCCTCTGTGATCTGCTCTCTTACCAGGGCGAACTGGATTGCCAGTACATAAGATGCCATCATCTGTGTACTGTAAGCTTTGGTTGTTGCAACAGAAATTTCCGGTCCCGCAAGTGTATAGAATACATTATCTGCCTCACGGGCAATAGTAGATCCCACAACATTTACGATCGCAAGCGTTCTGATTCCATGATCCTTACACAGTCTCAGTGCTGCAAGGCTGTCTGCGGTCTCTCCGGACTGACTGATCACGATCGCCAGTGCATGAGGATCCAGGATCGGATTACGATAACGGAATTCAGACGCAAATTCCACACGAACCGGAATTCTTGCCATATCTTCGATCACATACTGTGCAGCCATTCCTACATGATACGCAGAGCCACAGGCAACGATATAAATCTGGGAAATATCTTTGATCTCATCCTCTGACAGACCGACTTCTGACAGATCAATCCTGCCATCCTTCAGAACAGAGTTCAGTGTATCCTGTACAGCTTTTGGCTGCTCATGGATCTCTTTCATCATGAAATGCTCGAATCCAGCTTTTTCTGCTGCTTCTGCATCCCAGTCGATCACTTTCATCTTCTTCTCGATTTCTTCACCGTCGAGATTGTAGAAAGTAATCTCACCCTTGCGTACACGGGCCATCTCCATATTGCCGATATAATAAACATTTCTGGTATATTTCAGGATAGCCGGAACATCAGAAGCAATATAAGCTTCTCCATCCTCCACACCAAGGATCATCGGGCTGTCCTTTCTTGCGACATAAATTTCTTCCGGATAATCACGGAACATGATAGCAAGTGCATAAGATCCACGGATACGGACCATAGAATGATTGATCGCGTCTACCGGAGTTCCCTCATATTTCTTATAGTAGTAATCAATCAGCTTCACAGCTACTTCTGTATCTGTCTCTGAATAGAATGTATATCCTTTACGTGTCAGTTTATCCTTCAGTTCCTGGTAATTCTCAATGATTCCGTTATGTACGGCAACGATATTTCCATCATCGCTGACATGCGGATGTGCATTGTTCTCAGAAGGTTCTCCATGAGTTGCCCAACGTGTATGACCAATACCGCAGGTACCCGGAACAGACTCACCGCCATTTGTCTTCTCAGAAAGTCCCTTCAGACGTCCCTTTGCCTTAATAACTGTGGTCTCACCTTCACCATCACGCACAGCAATTCCTGCTGAGTCATAACCACGATACTCCAGCTTAGAAAGTCCATCTAACAGAATCGGTGCTGCCTGATGATTACCTGTAAATCCTACAATTCCACACATAAATATATCTCCTCTTTTTCATTTCACTTTTCATTGATAAAACCAATTTTTGCTCTATGATAGCATATCGAAGGATAGAATTCAATCATTTTTACATTATTAACCGTTATAATTGCATTTTTATTGTTACTGTTCACTCCGTTCACAGTAACTTTTTATTCCCACCTTATGTCTCCGGTAAGGCTTGGATAAGATGCAGGTGCTTCCTCCTTTGTATCTACTTCCATATATCTTATGGCAAACTGTTCGTCGTTCTGCCCCCAGTAGTCTCTGGCTTCCTGAAAAGCTTCCGAAGAGCTCTCTCCACTGATCATCTTGTCTACTACAGTATTGAGCATATTGTAGTCATAGGCTGTATATACAGAATCTGAATGCCCAACCACTGCATTTGCTCCTGTGTTTACAAAAGCATCCACCAGTCTGGAATTGCTTGCTCCATAACAGGAACCGATCCAGACAAAAGAATTCGCCAGTTTTCCACCACTATAATAATATTCAAAAAACGAAGGTGTCAGGCAATACTGTGCTCCCTCATCGGTGATAAGGATCGACAGTCTTTCTGCATCCAGATCTTCCTGATATTCACCACTTTCCGGATCATACTCATCCTCTGTAACAATCAGCGGTTCATCGCCATAGGTACATCCATGTTCTTCGATGACAATGAGATCCTTCCCGTTCAGATCTGTCTTAAAGTTGTCTACAGTGCATGCATCATTCTTGTTGGTCCTCAGACCGTTATTATTCCACTTGATAGTACTGTAATCCAGTGCATCATCAAATTCCGGAAAACCAAGTCCATACAGGATCACCGCTTCTCTGTCTCCACTCAGACCATCTATAATATCATCCCGCTGCTCATAATCATCTTCCCCGCCCTGTCCATAAGGATTTTCGGCATAATCTTCCAGCCAGACACCAATCTTCTGACCATGGAATTCAAAGTTGAGGATGGCATCAAGTCCCATCTCAACTGTTTCCTTATCAATATATCCCGTAGCAACCAGAAGTTCTGCTATTTTCTCTTTTCTCGACTGGATATCGGTATCTTTGTACCAGTCAGATTTCATGATATCCATGATAATCTGCTCAATGATAGAAAATTCCTCGGAAATATCCACATTCTGTATGATATCCTCTAAATCACTGTCCGTTCCCAGATCTACATAGTCGTCCACATAATCTTTGATCGCATCCGGCAGCTGAAATGCAGATACTGTGATCGGGGCATTTACAGAAAATGCGAGCAGCATTATTGATACTATACAGAGTATTCGTTTTTTTATGTTCTTTTTTCTTTTCATTGCAGGTATTCCTCTCCATTAGGTTTTATGAGTTTATTATACAGGTGGTAATTGCAGATTTGTTTTTGGTGTTGTTATATTTACGGCAATCTGTTGAACAATTCATAAACTCTTTCTTTTGTAAGTTCTGCAGCTTTTGCTAATATTTCTCCTTCTGACAGTGTTGTCATAGAATTTACTGTCTCTTCTTTTTCTGTGATCCAATTGAGTTCCTCATTAGTTAACGCTTCCATATCCTCCAAAGAAAGTGTCTCTTTTAAGTATGACCATACGCGATTCAGACAATCATCCCATAGCTCATACTGTTCATTTCCCGTTTCTGCTGCAATTGCTCTCTGCTCTGTTTCTGCTATTTCCTGTTCAGCCTGTTGTCTAATGGATAATGTCTGCGTTTCTGTTGCCGTTTCTGTTGCCACTTCGGTATTATCATCCTGAGTGTTTATTTCATCTAAAGGAACATATGGTAGTGTCATATATGTATATTTGTCCATAATACCCTGTGCTTCACTTTCTGAAATCGGTGTGGAATAATCCTCATAAATATTGGTCGATGTATAAAACCATGGATTATCCGAATAATCATATCCATCCATAAAAACGCCCTCTTTTAACTGCAGCTGGTCAGAAATCAGATCATAATATCCTGAAACAGAACTCAACGCCCCTCCAGATCCTTCATTTGCGATGGTATAATCTTCACATAAGTAATATCTGTCACGTTCTCCACTTGAAATAACCAGCGATATCTGTCCATCAACTATCGTATACAGATCAAAAAACATTCCTGTATATGCATTCTCATTAACAGATCCTATCATCAGTTCTTCTATACCATCGCCATTGATATCCATGGTGCAATATCCCAATGAACTTTCGCCCATCTCGTATCCTGCCAGATAACAAAGATCGTTTTCTCTAAAATCCTCCATTGACCAGCCAGAAGCCATACCTTCATAATATTTTCGGATTATTTCATCATATGCCGGATAACTGGTGATTGCCTCTTCCTGTAAGGTATCTCCTGTTGACGTTGAAGTCAGGCTTTGTAAAAAAGATATGATTTCCTGTTTGTCCATATTATCTGATTCGATTTCTGCTACAGATTCTGTTTCTGTGCAATTGCTCTTGATCTGCTCATACACTTCATCATTTGTGTTAATATCTGTACTTTCTATACCATTATTTTCCGTCTCTAACAATGTAATACAATCCCAGTTCTCGTCATACAAACTTTCGCGCGTATGTGTATATCCCTCTCCATCTGAATTGCCTTCCGCGATCACGAGACCTGTCTGGCCTGTTTCCGGATCTGTATATCGTCCCCATTCTTTTCCCCATCCATTAAATACACATTTCACTTCTTCATTTGAAACATCAAGAATTCCTGCAATAGAATTAGCAGATGCAGATGGACCTGTCACCCATACTTCTGCACGGTTATCTCCATCAAAATCAGCTACTTTAACTCTTTGTGCATGTATATCCAGCATGCTTGCATCTCCAAAAATTCCATCTCTCCCATCAAGAAAGTCCTCAAGTTCATGACTGTCCACGTATTGGCAATACAAATTCATATCATTTTCAAAATATGGGTCTGTATCAACATCATATGCTGCGTAAACATCCTTACTTTGCGAAATTACAGCCGTTCCTGCAACAAATACCGTGATAAACATCGCTGATTTCAAATAGTTTTTTTTCATACGCTTCTTCTCCTAGCTTTATCTTATTCTCATATTATTTCTGCATTCTACATCAGCCTCTGCTGATAATAGTTTGAAAACCGAATATTACCATGCACAAATTCTGAACGCATTTTATATAACTGTTTTACATCTTCTTCTAAGAAAGACCGATTTGAGGGTTTACAATTCTCCCAATGCTTCATGTCAATTCTGTCATTACGTCGCTGCATATTATATATATTACATGATATCTCAAAATAAAAATCAGGTCAAATATTTATTCTCTTTATGCATAAAATAATTCACTATTCGTTCAAACAAACTGAAAATTTTTATCTAAGTCATTCTTTTTTCAAAACACATTTGACTTCCAACTATTTTTACGCTATATTTTTTATGTAACCTATTATAACTAAAACTTCCCACACCGATACGGTGTATTGAACCTTGAAAATTCAATATTTCA
>OBAG01000319.1_pt1 | contig 50508 bp, 54 predicted proteins | sample 1517701 | NCBI WGS metagenome assembly OBAG01 (sample SAMN04571702, study PRJEB22368) | human gut metagenome | biome: human gut; material: stool | host: Homo sapiens | place: Luxembourg | collected 2012-09-07 | reverse complement strand
TTTCGGCGACTTGTATATAATAGCATTCCCCGTTACTTCTGTCAACACCTTTTTTGTAACATTTTTTATATTTTTGCATGATACACCAGGCAGCGTTGGCAACGTCTCCCGCTTGACTACAAGCCATTCCCCAGTTATTTTTTCAAAAAAATAACTGGGGAATGGCTTGTCCGCCGTCCAAAAACGCTTCTATAATAGTTTACCTTTTACTGAATTTACAAATCCTGCCACACTAAAAATAAAAATCCGGCTTTGCCTTCTACAGCAAAACCGGATTCGAACAACTTAATCCAAACTATTATTCCCGATGTGCTTCCATCGAACGGCTGGCAATAATATCTACTCCCAATCCCAGAATATTTTCTACAATAATCTGGCCTTCAGTCACCGGAGCCTTTACGGCTATTTGGCGCAATGCCGCAGCACAATCCAAAATACGTTCTTTAGGCAGTGTAGTTTTAGATACGACGGGCAATAATGGTAAAAGTCCTCCTTTTACCTGTACGGTACTTGTCAGCATCCGCCTGGGGGCAACTACTTCATCATGGGCATATTTAGGACCACGGGGGCAGGTATTACCGGTAACACTTGTTACCGCACCGTCTTCTATAGTAACAGTCATCTCACAACCCAAAGGGCACATGATACAGTTCATTATACGAGTTTCTACAGCCATTTTTATGCCTCCTTGTTCAACGCCACAGTCAAAGTTTCTCCGATAAGCGCTGTCTTTTCTGCTGGAATATCGACAGCAATCATTTCACTTGGCTTGGCAACAGGCAGCATTTTTGTCAAAATGACATTTTCGCCGCTCTTTACTTCTAATTTTACTTTACGTTCCGGATTGGCAACACGCATAAATAAACGTGCTTTTTCACCATTTTCGGGCAGAGACAGTCTTTGCGGTACACATGTGCGTACTCCGTTCGAGGCAATCACATTAACTGTACGCAAGTCGCCATCCAATTTTACCTGCGCATCTAACGCTGCAAATTTACCTGCTATTTCCGCTTCTTCCGAAACAAAATCTACCAGGTCGTGTACATGTACAACATTGCCGGCAGCATAAAAACCAGGCAGACTGGTACGGCGGCGTTGGTCTACGATAGGGCCGCTGGTCAGCGGATGCATCTCTAAATCCAAACTGCGCGATAGTTCATTTTCCGGAATCAAGCCGACAGAAAGCAGTAAAGTATCACATTCAATATCAAATTCAGTCCCGGCAATCGGCTGCATTTTTTCGTTGACCTTTGCTACAGTTACACCGGTAACGCGATCACGTCCATGGATCTTTGTGATAGTATGGGAAAGATATAAAGGAATATCATAATCATCAAGACACTGCACTATATTACGGGTCAAACCATTGGAAAACGGGCAGATTTCCAAAACAGCCTGCACTTTACAGCCTTCCAGGCTCATTCTTCTCGCCATGATTAATCCAATGTCACCGCTGCCTAAAATTACTATTTTATGTCCAGGCAGATAACCTTCCATATTGACCATCCGCTGCGCCGCTCCGGCAGTAAAAACACCTGCCGGCCGTTCACCCGGAATTCTGATCGCACCGCGTGTACGTTCGCGGCAGCCCATAGTCAGAATAACGGTTCTGCCTGCAATTTTCAGCAGTCCATGTTCAGGGCTGACTGCAATTACCGTTTTGTCCTGCAAAACTTCCAAAACCATCGTATCAACCAAGGTTTCTATTTCCGGTTTATCTTTGATCATTTCAATGCAACGATAAGCATATCCGGGTCCAGTCAGCTCTTCTTTAAAATGATGCAAGCCAAAACCATTATGAATGCACTGCTGCAGAATGCCGCCTAATTCCCGGTCACGCTCAATAACCAAAATACTTTCAGCACCATTCTGCCAAGCGCTATAAGCAGCAGAAAGTCCAGCCGGACCACCGCCGACAATAATTACGTCATATAAATTTTTCATTTTTATGCTTCCCCCTCATCTGCAGAGTTTTTTTCATAAAACAAATGAGAATCAGCACGTTCTTTCAAAACTTCCGGTACGGGTATACCCAGTTCCCGTGCCAGGATCTGGGTAACGCGCGGACCGCAGAAACCGCCCTGACAGCGTCCCATACCGGCACGCGTACGGCGTTTAACACCGTCAACTGTTTTAGCTCCGCAGGGCGCTTTGATAGCAGCGATAATCTCCGCTTCCGTGACCGTTTCACAACGACAGATAACACGGCCATACAATCTATTTTTTTCAATAAGCTTTGCCTGCTCCTCATGTGACAATCTATGAAAAAGAGGATTTTGCGGTAAAACAGCTTTAAAATCAGCTTTTACAGCGGCCGGACAATATGCCAACACAGCTTCAACAATCATTTCGGCTACTGCCGGAGCAGCTGTCAGTCCAGGCGATTGCATCCCTGCAGCATTAAACAAACCTGCTACAGGTGAAGCGCCGATGACAAAATCTCCGCTGCCGGAAACTGCACGCAGCCCTGCAAATTCAGTAATCGAAGCACCCATCGGCAAATTTGGAATCAGTTTTCTGGCAGAATTCATAATTTCGTCCATCCCTGTCAGAGTAACGGCAGTATCTTCCTTATTCTCCATATCCTGTGCATTAGGACCGATAAATGTATTGCCATGCGTAGTCGTACAGATCAGTATACCTTTAGACTTTTTATTAGGTGTTGGGAAAACAACGCCTTTAACCAAACTGGCTGCAGCAGTTTTATCAAAAAGAATATATTCGCCGCGGCGCGGATGAATAGTGAAGCTTTCATCGCCAGCCAAACGAGCGATACCATCTGCATAAACACCACCGGCATTTATGACACAAGCAGCCTTGATCAAACCTTTTGAAGTTTCTACAGCCGTAATTCTGCCAGCTTCCTTAATAAATCCAGTTACACGGCAGTCCGTAACTACTTCAGCGCCATTCTGCACTGCACATTGCGCAAAAGCCACAGCCATGGCAAAAGGCCAGCAAACGCCTGCCGACGGCGCCCATAAAGCGCCAACAACTGTTGTCAGATTTTTTTCTTTGGCTAAAACTTCTTCTCTATTTAAAATACGCAGGCCTTCAACGCCGTTTTTCTGACCGCGTTCCAATAATTCCTGTAAAGTCTGCATTTCTTCTTCACTGGTAGCAGCAACAAGAGAACCTGTCCATTCAATATCCAGACCTAATTCTTTTTGCAGCTCATGATATAATTTATTGCCGCGTACATTAGTAACTGCTTTTAAACTGCCTGTCGGCGCGTCAAAACCAGCATGTAAAATAGCACTGTTAGCTTTCGTAGTACCTGCAGCAAGGTCCGGTTCTTTTTCAACAAGCACGCATTTTAAATCATACTTCGACAACTCACGCAGAATTGCAGTACCAACAATACCGCCGCCGATAACAACGACATCCGCTGTTTTGAAAAATTCCATCATTTCACATCCTAAACAAAAATTCTAAGTTATACTTAGTAATTTTATCACATTCTTTACAAAAAAAGAACTTACTTTATAGTTTTTACAAGAAAAATTTCATTTTTTGTCACCCACGGGACTTTTAAAGTCCCTATTGCTTGAAAAAATATCCTGTCAAATTTGACAGGATATTTTAAAAATTATTTTACAGCTTTATCCGGAAAAATTTTATTTAAAAAATCTATACATTTATCACTCACCGGCGTCAGTAAAACCCAACTCAAACCAACCAAAGAAATACTTAAAGAACCTACAACAATATCTGTAAACCAGTGCGCTCCGGCCATAATACGCGGCAGCATAAAAATTATTAAAATAATGCAGCTGACGGCAAAAGCTTTTTTGCCAAAATATCTCAGCATGAAACCGGCATAAATCATCAGCATCAGACCATGATCGCCTGGAAAACTGTCGCCAGAATAATCCTTAGCTTTAAAAACCAGCATTTTACTGACACGATGAATATTTTCAAAAAATCCTGTCGGACTGCATCGCTGTACAGGAATCAAATGCCCCAGCTGATTTAATATTACCGCAAAAAACAGCATCGTGACACCGATAAACCACATTTTTCGTTTACCTAAATGATCCTGTTTAGAATAATAATAACCATATAATGCCAACATAGCCATTAAAGAAATTATATCGAAATGACGTACATTAGTCAGACCGACAAAATAAGTAAAAGAGCTTTCAGGTTGAAGCTGTTCATTAAAGTAATAGAAAATGCTTTTATCCAATGTAAACCAAAAACCATGTTCAGCAGGTAAATACCAGCTAAAAAATATTGTTAAACCTACAGCATTTAAAAATATAATTTTTCCTAAGTTTTTTCCCACTTCCGACTCCTTTTACTGCGCCTCTTTCTGCAAGTCCTTCAACAATTCCTGTTGTTTGCCTGCATCTAATAACTTAATCATTTTATTTTCCACTATTCTTACAGCTGCTGCATCAATAGCGGCTGTTGTCAATTTATTTGTTTTTACAGCTTCCAGTACACCCTGATAAACCTGCTGCTGATGTTCATAATTATGACAAACCAGCAAAACATCAACTCCGGCCTGAACTGCTGCAACCCCCATTTCACGAAAACCATACATACTTGTTAAAGCTCCCATTTCCATATCATCTGTAATGACGATACCCTGAAAACCAAGCTCATTACGCAGAAAATTATTGATTACCTGAGGTGAAACACTGGCCGGCAATGTATCCAGTCCTGTATAAATCAAATGCCCTACCATAACCATAAAATCCTGGTTGTCAAAATTTTGGATAATATTTTTAAATGGTATTGTGTCTTCCTGCAATAAAATCTCTTTAGAAGCTGTAATCCGATATTGTTCTGTATGCGGATCGACCTCACTTTTTCCCATACCGGGGAAATGTTTCAAGCTGTAAATAATTCCTGCCTGATCATAACCACGGCAGGCCGCTTCGGTAAACTTGCTCACGGACGCAGCATCGTGCCCATAAGATCTTCCATAAGGAATACCAATATCTAAAACAGGAGCAAAATTTACATTGAAACCAATCGTCTCCAATTCCATAGCTGTCTGGTAAGCCCAGCGACGTGCATCTTCAGGAGTGCCCTGTTCAGCTATTCTGGCTGCTGCAGGAGCAACGGTCAACCCCTGCTTCATTCTGGCAACCATCCCGCCTTCCTGGTCAACACATAAATAAAGCGGTAATTTATTATATTCTTTATTCAGTCGCTGCAGGTTAGCATTCAGTCCTGTAACCTGATATTTATTATTCATATTACGGTCAAATAAAATCACGCCGCCAACATGATAATCTCGCAGCATGCTCAACGCACCCTCGTCTATTTCCGTACCATCAATACCGATCAGCAGCATTTGTCCGATTTTTTCTTCTAAACTCATATCGGCAACCATTTTTACAGCCGCATCATGCAATGTCGGATTTTTTACTTCCGATTTAGGTTCAGCACTCTGCCCACAGCCAGTAAACAAAAAAACCGTCATAAAAACTATAAAAGTCAGTCCTCTGCCGGCAGAAAATATTCTTTTCATAGTTACCTCATTTCTAAAATTTAGCTATATGTATATTTTAACATATTTTCTTTAATTTTTACAAATAGTTTTCAATCGTCTCTCTTGAAAAATTGACAGCTTCATTCGATTAAATTAGAATAAAATTAAAAAGAAAAGCAGGTGATAACTAATGAAACGTATTCTTTATCTGACCTTAACTATCATGCTTTGTCTGACATTTTTTACTGCTGTAACCTGGGCTGAGGAAAAAGCTTCTGCCGCCTCAGATAAAATTCTGAGCCAACAGCAAGTCGATGAGCTTTTGCAGGCTGATGATAATCCGGCTGCTTATGTTAAGATAGACGAAGATGCTTACAAGGTCTATCCCGATTTTAAAGATAAAAAATCAGTCCGTAAAGAACTGTTAAAAAATCTTCCTACTAACAAAGTGCTTTATTTACTGACAGCCAGTGAGCAGACTTTCACCCTAGCTTTTGATGTAGTAAAGGATCTGGAAAAATCAGGCCGTCTTTATGATAATAGCCGTTATATGGGTGGTAAAGATGATTCTGATGCCGGCGCTGAAAACATAAAGGCAAATATTCATAAGTTCTGGTTTATGAAAATCCCCCGCGGCAGCACTGTTTATGATGACGGTGTAAATGTTGGTATCGGAATCGGTATCGGCCGGCGACATCGCGGCGGTATCGGTATCGGCTGGTAAAATTTATACAAAAAAGAAAAAGCCCTGCTCAGCAGGGCTTTTTTATTTTATTCTTCTGTAGCCTGGGATGTTTCTATGATCTCATCAGAAACATCGACTGTTTCCGTCTGCACATCATCTGTTATTACTTCTTCTGTAACGTCATCTTCAGCCTGCTGAACGGCAGCCAAAGAAACTACTTTATCATCATCATTCAATGTCATCAGTTTAACGCCCTGAGCATTACGTCCAAATTGGGAAATGCCTTCGACGTCAATACGGATAATGATGCCGGCAGCAGTGATCATCATAATCTCCTGCCCCGGAGTAATAACCTTCATTCCAATCACAATGCCGGTCTTTTCATTTACTTTGATATTTATTACGCCCTTACCACCACGAGTCTGTTTGCGATACTCGCTGACAGAGGTGCGTTTACCAAGTCCCTGCTCAGTCGCAGTCAATACTTCACTGTTTTCACTGGTCACGCTGTCCATAGCAACAACTTCATCACCATAATTCAGCTGAATACCGCGTACACCGTGAGCAGTACGTCCCATGGGACGCACATCCTGTTCATCAAAACGGATCGCAATACCGTTTCTGGTAGCCAGAATGATTTCTGAATTGCCATCAGTCAATTCTACACCAATAAGCTGTTCATTTTCATCCAGAGTAATAGCAATCAATCCAACCTTACGTGCACTGTTAAAATCTTCCAGATTGGTCTTTTTGACTGTCCCTTTATCTGTAGCCATAAACATATACTGCTCTGTCTTAAATTCTTTCACCGGGATAACTGCTGTAATCTTTTCTCCCTGCTCAATAGGCAGCAGATTGATAATCGCCGTTCCCTTAGCTGTACGTCCAGCTTCGGGAATTTCATAGCCTTTTTGCCGATAAACACGACCTTTATTGGTAAAGAAAAGAATATTATGATGAGTTGTCGACAGGAACAAATGCTCTGCACAATCGTCATTTTTCTTACCGCTTCCACCGGTTTTGCCGACACCGCCGCGTTTTTGATTACGGAAATTATCAAGAGTCTGACGTTTGATATAACCCTGATGGCTGATCGTTATGACAATATCTTCTTCAGCGATCAGATCTTCCATATCCATGGAAGAAGTATCATGTGAAAGAATCGTACGACGTGCGTCGCCGAATTTCTTTTTCATTTCCAACAGATCTTCTTTAATAATATTGAGGACTTTTTGCTCATCTGCCAAAACGCTCTCCAACCAATCAATCGTTTCCATAACGTCGATATATTCATCGTCGATTTTTTTACGTTCCAAACCCGTTAAACGCTGCAGACGCATATCCAAAATAGCCTGAGCCTGACGCAGGCTTAAAGTAAATTTTTCTACTAACGCAGTTTTAGCAATATCTGCATTAGCACTGCTGCGGATAGTATTGATAACTGCATCCAGATTATCCAGGGCAATTTTCAAACCTTCCAAGATATGAGCGCGGTCTTTGGCTTTACCTAATTCATATCTTGTACGACGGGTGATAACTTCTTTTTGATGGTTAAGATAGTGGACAAGGATTTCTTTCAGATTTAAAACCCGAGGATGCCCGTCAACCAAAGCCAGCATGATAATACCGAAAGAATCCTGTAATTTGGTATGTTTATATAATTGATTTAAAATAACATCAGGAACAACGTCATTTCTTAATTCGACAACGATACGCATACCACGGCGGTCAGATTCATCGCGCAAATCAGTAATGCCTTCGATCACACCGTCTTTAACTAATTGAGCAATACTTTCGATCAGACGGGCTTTATTGACCTGATAAGGAATTTCCGTAACAACGATGCGGTGCTTGCCCTTCTGCATGGGTTCTATTTCTGCCTGTGCGCGGATTTTTACTATACCACGGCCGGTAGTATAAGCGCTGCGGATGCCTTCGGTACCAAGGATCGTAGCTCCGGTAGGAAAATCAGGACCCTTGATTGCTGTCATCAATTCCGGTATTTCTATATCAGAATTGTCGATCAGCATAATCAATCCGTCAACTACTTCACTCAGATTATGCGGCGGGATATTGGTGGCCATGCCTACAGCAATGCCGGCACTGCCATTAATGAGAAGAGCAGGTACCTTTGCCGGTAAAACGCTTGGTTCTTTCAGCGATTCATCATAGTTAGGCACAAAATCAACAGTTTCTTTTTCAATATCTTCCAGCATAACTTCAGCAACCTTGGCCATACGCACTTCCGTATAACGCATAGCAGCAGCCGAGTCACCGTCGACACTGCCGAAGTTGCCATGACCGTCTACCATCAGATAGCGTGTCGAAAAATTCTGTGCCAAACGTACTATGGCATCATAAACGGAAATATCACCGTGAGGATGATATTTACCGAGAACTTCACCAACGATACGGGCAGATTTTTTATAAGGCTTGTTGGATGCCATACCGGCTTCCTGCATTGCATATAAAATTCTACGGTGTACCGGTTTTAAACCGTCACGTACATCAGGCAAAGCACGCTGCACGATAACGCTCATTGCGTAATCGATATAGGATTTTTGCATTTCTTCTTCAATGTAGACCGGTAAAACTTTACCAGTACCTGTCTCTAAATCCACAATATCACCTCAACATCTCATAATTACTTAAACAACAATTCATAAACCTGCTTGCCTATTAAAAGTGTGGTTACAATCAAATAAAGCGGTTTAACATAAGAAGCACCATGTCTGATAGCCATACGGGAACCAAAATAAGCACCTATCACCATGGCAAAGCCCATCAAAAGACCATAAGTCCACAAAACTGAACCACTTAAAGTAAAAGACAACAGCGCTCCGATACCACTGGCAAAATTCAGGGCCTTAGCATTACCGGCTGCCGTTACAAAATCATAACCCAAAAATAAAAATCCAAAAATCAGGAACGAACCTGTTCCCGGACCAAAAAAACCATCATAAAAGCCAATACCAAAGGCCATTACTACAGACCCAAGCAAGGCTGCCAATACCAATTGTTTAACTGCCGATACATCGCCCCAGTCTTTACGACGGTAGGTGTAAACAGCAACTGCGACTAAAAGGACAACGATCACATTTTTCATCAGCTGTTCCGGCAGAAGATAAACTACATAAGCACCTAAAGCCGATCCGAGAAAAGAAAGCGGCATCAGACTTATGGCAACCTTTTGATTGATCTTTCCCGCACGCCAAAAAGAAAAAACACTCATCAAACCGCCCATAGAAGCAGCCAGCTTATTAGTTCCCAAAGCAAAATTTACAGGCAACCCTAGGGCCAGTAATGCCGGCGTAGAAATTAAACCGCCTCCGCCAACAGTTGAATCGATAAATGCGGCTATAAATCCTGCTAACAATAAAAAAGCAATCGTACTTGGATCTAAAATTTCCAAAATTTTCCCCTCACCCATCACCAAGCTTAAAGTTTATATTTAAGATAAAAACCTACGCGACCCTGATTACAGGTAAAAACCACTTTTTCCTGTTCAACCATATTACTGATAGCATAAGGATGAGCTGAAAGCAGTGGCGCATACTCCAAATTCCATTGAACGCCCTGCAAAGTAACTTCATTGCAATCTGTTAATGGCAGCAACGACAAAGCTTCTATATTTTCAGGACTGAAAGGTTTGAAAATCAAACTTTCATCCTTTTGGAGCAGTAATAAAATTTCTTGTTCATCAGCCATAACAACCTGCACATCACGTTGAATTTTATAATTCAGCAAAGAAAAAACATTACTGTACAGATGATCAAATCTGCCGCCCCAAATACCGCTGGCAACAATATTTACAGCTTCCGGCATAGCTGCCAGTAAAAGCTGTAAGTCTGTATCATCTTTTAGAGGATCATGCAAAAGTATTTTTACTCCTGAAAGCTGTGCTTTCTCCCAGCAGTCTTTTGCCGCACTATCAGCATCGCCGCATAACCAAACAGGTTTTAAATTATTTTCACAGCAGCATTCGATCCCTTTATCAGCGCAGTAAATATCTTTAGATGCAGCTATTTGCACCAGCCATTCGGACGCAGGCTTTCTACCTCCGGCCAATAATAAAGCTGTACAAGAACCATGCCTGGAAGTTTTTATTTCCAGCTCTCCCTGAGGCAAAAGTAGCTTCCAATTCTCCATTACCTTAAATCCTTCTTTTTAGCAGGTGCAGGTTTAATTATGATTTGTCCCTGTTCCTTATAAATTTTCCAGACAACGTCACCATTACCATTTTTAAACCAATCCATGCTTATTTCCAGCAAATACTGATTTAATTTTTCTTGAGCTTCAGCAGGTAATAATAATTCTTTCGCTGCTGCGGCTTTATTTTTCATTTTAGAAGAAACTATTTTTTCATCAGCATCAAAAGCATTTTCAAAGCTTTCTTTTTCTACATAGCCTTTAAACATTTCTTCATCAGAAAGATTTTTTTTGATTTTCATAATGACCTCCGTAATTACAGGTCCAGATTTCTTACTTTACCGGCATTAGCCTCAATAAATTGACGCCTTGGTTCTACTTTATCACCCATCAATATGGAGAAAATTGCGTCTGCTTCAGCAGCATCCTCCAAATGTACCTGTAAAATCGTTCTTCCGTCAGGATTCATAGTTGTTTCCCATAACTGCTCCGGATTCATTTCACCTAAACCTTTATAACGCTGGATATAGGGATTGCTGTCACGACCAACTTCATCCAAAACAGTCTGCAGTTCATCATCGCTGTAAGCATATAAATGCTTCTGACCTTTACGGACCAGATATAAAGGCGGCTGAGCGATAAATACATGTCCTTCTTTGATCAAAGGCTGCATATAACGATAAAAGAAAGTCAACAGCAGAGTTCTGATATGAGCTCCGTCGACATCGGCATCTGTCATGATAATAATTTTACCGTAACGTGCTTTTTCCAGATCAAAATCTTCGCCAATACCACAGCCAAAGGCAGTAATCATATTTCTGATTTCGTCACTGCTTAAAATTTTATCCAATCTTGCTTTTTCAAAATCTTGCCGCGCAAAGGCAGGATAGCCTGAAAACGACGATCACGTCCCTGTTTGGCACTGCCGCCTGCAGAATCACCTTCGACAAGATAAATCTCTGTTTCTGAAGCATCCTTACTCTGACAATCGGCTAATTTACCAGGCAGGCTGCTGATTTCCAAAGCGCTTTTACGCCTTGTTAATTCACGTGCTTTACGTGCTGCCATACGTGCCCTGGCGGAAAGAATTGATTTTTCTACAATCCTCTTGGCAATAACAGGATTTTCTTCAAAAAATTCTCCTAAACCTTCGCTGACTAGATTATCAACGATCGGACGAATTTCACTGTTTCCAAGCTTAGTTTTAGTCTGACCTTCAAACTGAGGCTCCTGAATCTTAATACTGATAACTGCAGTCATACCTTCACGGACATCATCACCGCTGAGGTTTTCTTCTCCGTCTTTCAAAGCACCGATTTTACGGGCATAATCATTGATAGTACGCGTCATTGCCTGTTTAAAACCGCTTAAATGTGTGCCGCCTTCTTCAGTATTGATATTATTGACAAAAGTAAATAGATTTTCAGTATAAGTATCGCAGTACTGCAGAGCTACTTCAACAATATTAGTATCTTTGATACCTTCGATGTAGATAGGATCATCATGGAGCTTATCCTTATTTTCATTTACATACTTTACAAATTCAATGATACCGCCTTCGTAATGAAAGCTTTCCTGTTTTCCAGTACGTTCATCATTGAGATTAATACGGATGCCTTTATTTAAAAAAGCCAGTTCACGTATTCTTAAACGCAGGGTTTCATAACTGTAGATAAGTTCCGTAAAAATCGTCGGATCAGGTTTAAAATGTACAGTAGTACCTGTTTCTTCAGTAGTACCCTTTTCATAAAGCGGCACAACTGTTTTACCACGGGAAAACTCAATTCCATAAATTTTACCGCTACGACGTACCTCAACCTCCATATGCTCGCTAAGCGCATTAACACAGGATACACCTACGCCATGCAGACCTCCGGAAACCTTGTAGCCTCCGTCACCAAACTTGCCGCCGGCATGCAGGATAGTCATAACTACTTCTACAGCAGGCTTGCCAACTTTATGCATTTCTACAGGAATACCACGACCATTATCACGTACAGTAATGCTATTATCGCTATGGATAGTCACATCAATAGCATCGCAATAACCTGCTAAGGCTTCGTCTATACTATTATCAACTGTTTCATACACCAAATGATGCAAACCACGGGCAGAAATACTGCCAATATACATACTTGGTCTTTTACGTACAGCTTCCAGACCTTCCAGGACCTGAATCTGTCCGGCACCATATTGTCCCTTAACCTCAGTTGCTTCTTCCAAATTAGACATAGTAACCTCCACATTCCTATAATTCAAGTATATTTAATACTTTCCTACAACGATCAAAAACTTTTATAAATGGCATCACTGCCAAAATCTTCTTCAGCCCTTCGTTTTAAAGTCAGAGCGGAAATTCCCGATAAATACAAAGTATCAGTTGTTAAAATACAGCTTGAACACTCACCATTTTCCGATAAATCAATAATTTTATATTTATCCTTATTCACAGAAATATAATTATCATAAATTTCCGACTGTTGATCACGAATATTAAAAATAGCTATAATATCCGTATTTTTTATCATACAGTCGGCACCAAGATGCAGATACATATTAATATTTCCTCCGCAATCCTTTAATAATATTTTGTGCAAGCTGTTCACTGATTTTATCAGGCTGCATCCCTGTTTTTAACATCACAGCCGTCATTTCTTCTCTGATATCAGACTGATTATTATAAACCTTGGCATAATAATACTGTTTCAAAGAATTTTTTACACTATCGAATAACATTTTATCACATTTGACATATTTTTGACAGTCATTGTAATTCAGCCAAGGTTCAGATGTCAAAATAGATACTATTTCTGTTCTCAATTTCTCTTTTTCATAACGCTGGCAGACGCGGCAAAGATCATTTTTTTCAATTAACGCAGCACCACAATATTTACATTTCATATCATTGTTTTCGATAAGTAATGCTTTTTTTCTTTGCAGACAAACTTTCCTGAAATGAGCAAGCTTTTTCTGCAATTCCTGATTATTAATATTTACCAGTGCCTGTCTAATAAAAATTTTCTCTGATTCCGTCAAAGGTTTAAAATTTAATTTCACTTCCTGTTCTTCTTTCGGAAGCTGCAAAAAATTTTCAATAGAGCCTGTGAAAAATTTTATATCCTTGACAGGGTCATTAGTCATAACACGATTGATATTATTAATAAACTGCTGTTTCATCATCAAAAGATGATTAGCCCAAACAGAGCTATCCGTATTTATATATAAAACTTTGCGTTCCAAACGTACTGGTTTGGAATGCTTAGCTACGTTAGCACCACAGATCTGTTCCCATTTACTCTGCATAGAAAAAATAAAATATTTATTACGACCTTCCTGATTAGGAAGCATTTTTAAAAGGACTCTTTCTATACCTTCCATTTTTATCCCTCTGCGATTCTGCCTTCAATAATCCTGAAATACGCATTTCCGCTCAAATCCGGAATCAAAGCTTTATCGTTTACCGTAATAAAAGTTTGAACTTTACCATCAATAAATTTTAATAGCTGACAACGTCTTTGATCATCAAGTTCACTCATTACATCATCCAACAGTAATACAGGAAACTCATCTATTTCCTGGCGGACATATTCAAGCTGTGCCAGTTTTAAGGCTAAAGCAGCACTGCGCTGCTGCCCTTGTGAACCAAAAGCTTTCAAAATTCTGTCATTTACTTTAAATAACAGATCATCACGATGGGGTCCTATGCCAGTACTGCCTCTTAAAATATCTACCTGCCGCCGTTCAAACAGCTTACTGCGATAGAAATCTTCCCAACAGATAGCTTCATCAGGATAAAGAAGCTCGCCATTATTAGCTTTAAGTTCATAAAAAACAGTTAATGTTTCTAATTCACCAGTTAAAGCAGCATAAATATCTTTAGCTATATTTTTTAATTTCTGCAAAGCGGCCATCCTTTTTACAGCTATTCTGGCCGCAGTCAGCACAAATTCCTGATCCCAGGTCAATAAAAGCTCAATACTGGCATTATTATCACGGATATCTTTAAGAAGCCTGTTGCGCTGCTGTAAAATACGATTATATTTTATCAACAGATCATAATAAGCTTTATCAGTCTGTGAGATCTGCATATCAAAAAAACGTCTGCGTAAAGCGGGCTCACCTTTGATAAGCTGCAGATCCTCAGGTGAAAACATCACCATATTTAAAGTTCCGTAATGTTCCTTGGGCCGAACCTTTACATCGTTCAAAAACAATTCTTTTTTATTCTTACCATCGAGCTGCTGTCTTTTTATTTTAACATCATTTACCCCATGTAAATCTTCAAAATTAATACCAACAGCTAACTGATTTGTATCCAGACGCTGCATATCATCTTCCTGGGCAGTACGATGTGACATTCCAAAGGCAGCATAAAACATCGCTTCTAAAAGATTTGTTTTTCCCTGGGCATTCTGCCCATAAAAGATATTGACCATTGAAGTAATTTCCAAACAGCATTCTTTATAATTTCTAAAGTTAACTGCATAGATTCTTTTTACTTTCATAAATTATTCCGTTATAACTTTTATTTCTACTTGCTGATCTAAAACAACAGTATCCTGCGGAAAAACTTTCTTGCGTTTTTCCGTAACTATAATACCATTCAACGTAACTACTCCCGCTTCAATAGCCTCATGCGCCTGTCCTCCGGTCTCTAAAACTCCTGCATATTTCAAAAGATTAGAGATTGTAATAAATTCAGTAGTGATACCGACAGTTATTTTTTCCATTTTTTACCTTCTCGCTTAAAATACGACTCTGACAGGAGTAACGATATAAATATAATTACTTTCAGCAATCGGTTTAATACAGACAGGACTCAGAGAAGTATTTAACTCCATCGTAGCCTGTTCATCAGTAAGATTTTTTAAAATATCAATGATATATTTAGAATTAAAAGCTACATTGATCGTTTCGCCCTGAGTTTGACATTCGATTACTTCACGTCCCTTACCAACGTCTGGACTGCTGGAGCTTACAACGATTTCATTATTTCCGACACTTACTTTGATAATACTGTAATCACCATCACTGGAAAATAAAGCAACGCGTTCTACAGCTCCGGCCAGTTCTTTAACATTGAATAGAGTTTTAATGTTAAAAGCAGGAGGAATAACTCTACGATAATCAGGGAATTTTCCTTCGATTAAGCGGGAAACAATTACCACTTTATCGATCTGTACCATGATTTGATTATTTAATAAAGAAAGTTTTACTTCCTGAGGTAACTCACTTGTTAAATTACGAGCAATTTCACTTAAAACTCTGGAAGGAATAATCATTGACATAGCTTCGCTGCTTTCCTGTTCCATAGTTTTGATTGATAAACGGTGAGTATTAGTACCTACAAAAGTTATCTTACCATCCTGGAGTTCCACTAAAATACCTGTGAACAAAGGTCTTGCTTCGTCTGTAGAGCAGGCAAAAATAGTTTTTTTAATAAGTTCCTTGATTTTTTCATCTTCTAAAACTATTTGTTTATCAGCATTAAATTCTGGAAATTTTGGATAATCATCTTCATTCATCAGTAAGAGCTGAAAATCAGATTTATCGGATTGAACATTGATAGTTTTTTCTTCTTTATTTTTTACGATGGTAACATTTTCGCCAGGAAGCTTACGCATCAATTCTGAAAAATGCTTTGCTGAAACAACTATTTCTCCTTTTTCCTGTATTTCCGCTTCTATACTGCAAGCTATAGCCATATTCAGATCCATTGCCTGGATCTCTAAAATGTTATTATCTGCAATTAAATGGATTCCGGAAAAGATAGGAGTACTAGGTTTGGAAGAAATAGCTCTTTGAACTGTTTGGATTGCTTTGTTAAGGTTAGTTGTTTTACAGGTAAAAATCATGTTATACAGACCTCCATCTTTTTTATTATTGCTATATTAATTTAAAATCTTAGTAGACGTCGTAGTAGGGAGTGTGAATATGTGGAAACAGCCTAAAAACACTGATAAAAGCTTTTATGAAACTTGTTGATATAAGTGTGGATAATTGGGAAAATTTATTAACATTATCAACAGTTTTTTGTGTGATGCTTTTTATTAACTGTTTATCCACAGAAATAACGCAACTTATCCACAGAAACTGTAGATAAGTATTATATAATGGTAGAATTTTGAAAGTTATTGTTTTAATTTATCTACAAGGTAAGTAATAGTTTTTTCACAATTAGGATCTTCTTTGATCTTTTTTACGATTTTTTCATATGCATGGATGACAGTAGTGTGATCGCGGCCTCCAAAAAACTCACCAATTCGGGGATAAGAAAAATCAGCCATTTCACGGCACAGATACATTGCTATCTGTCTTGGATAAGCAATATTTTGAGTACGTTTTTTTGTAAAAAATTCTTCTTTTTTGATTTTGAAATAATCAGATGTAACCTGAATGATATCGTCAAAAGTAATTTGTTTGTTTTTAGTGCTGGTTCCCATAGCGTCAAGTATTTTTTTTGCCAGATCTATAGTTATCGGACTTCCCATCAATGAAGCATAGGCTACTATTTTTGTATAAGCGCCTTCTATTTCACGTATATTGGTGTCAATGCTGGATGCAACAAGAGAAATAACATCATGAGGAATAGAGATGTTTTCTGATTCTGCTTTTTTTCTCAAAATAGCGATTCTTGTTTCCAGATCTGGAGATTGAATATCTGCGAGAAGTCCTGATTCAAAACGTGAACGCAATCGGTCTTCCAGCGTTTCGATTTCACGCGGAAGACGGTCGCTGGATATGATAATCTGTTTGTTAGCTTCGTATAAGGTGTTGAAAGTATGAAAGAATTCTTCCTGTGTCATTTCTTTATTTTTTAAAAATTGAATATCGTCGATAATTAAGCAATCGATATTACGATATTTTTTTCTGAAAGCATCTGTATTTTTATTTTGAATAGAATTAATTATTTCATTGGTAAATTTTTCACTTGAGATGTATAAGATTTTCATTTTGGAATCATTCATTTTTATCTGATTGCCAATCGCATGCATCAAGTGTGTTTTACCTAGACCGACACCGCCATAAATAAAAAGTGGATTATAGGCTTTAGCAGGATTTGAAGCTACAGCTTGAGCTGCTGCATAAGCAAACCTGTTGGAATTGCCGATAACGAAAGTTTCAAAGATATATTTTGGGTTAAGGTTGCTTTGGATATCATCTTCAAAAAGATCTTGCTGGGTAAAACTGTTTTTTACAGGCGGCAGAACTGCCTCAGGAAGCAGAGACCTGTTTTCAGTTTGTACTGGAGTAGTTTCTGCTGAATTTATAGGGAGTTCTTCAGTTTTCAAATCAAGGTTTTCAATTTTAAACTGCAGGTTTGTGCCGGTAATACTGGCAAGCATACCTTCAATGACTGTAGTATACGTTTCTTCAAGCCATTTTTTTGTAAAATTATTTTTGGCGCCTACTTTTAAGTAGGTATCTGTTATTTCTAAGGGAATCAAAGGTTTGATCCAGGCATTATAAACATTTTCACTGGTAGATTCATGAAATTTTTCCAGGAATTTTACCCAAACCTCTGCTAAATCGTACGAGCTCATAAAATACATCCTTCCTGTGGCTACTCATAAACGGCTTGTAAGGCGTTGAAATAATGATTTGAGACAAAAAATAATAGCAAGGCTTATAAAAAATCCTACAGTCGGTTTTCTGTCGCTGTAAAATATAAAAAATGACATAGTAAGACTATTATTACTATCACTATATTCTATCAAAATTAAGAGTTATTAGCAATTTTTAATTGAGAAGAAAATTTTGAAGGATAGAAAATAATAAAAATTTCTTTAACTAACTGCTTTATTCTTGACACTTTAAGTCGTTTCTAATATAATTTCTGTAGCTATCAATTCAAATCAATATAGAATTTGATAAAACTAGTGAGTGGTAAGGAGGTAAGATTTCATGAAACGTACTTTTCAACCTAACAACCTTAGAAGAAAAAGAACCCATGGTTTTAGAGAAAGAATGAAAACTTTGGGCGGTCGTCAAGTTCTCAAAAGAAGACGTGCTAGAGGCAGAAAGAAATTGTCTGCATAATATCATAAAAATAGGCCGCGAGAGTGGCCTATTTTTTCCATGCGGGCAGGTGCAAGAATTTGGAACCAAGAAAAAAGTTCACTTTTCCTAAAAAAAATCGAATCAAGTCTAAAGCCGGTTTTCAATTGGTGTATACTACCGGACGTTCTGTCGTTGACAGTTTATCTGTACTTTATGTTTTACCTTTAGACGCAGAAGGTCCTAAGATTGGTTTTGCTGTCGGTAAAAAAATTGGTAACGCCGTAGTACGTAATCGTGTCAAAAGAATGATGAGAGAAGTATTTCGTCATCATAAATCGGAATTGCTGACGAATATACAGCTTATTTGGGTAGCTCGTAAAAAACTGGCTGCTGCAGATTTAAAAACTTATGATCGAGTATTTATGCGTTTAGCTAAAAGAGCCGTTTTATTGAAGTAAGGTGAATTTCTGTGAAAACATTGATGATTGTTTGTATCCGTTTTTATCAGTTATTTATTTCACCGTTATTTCCGCCTACATGCAGGTTTTATCCTACATGCTCTCAGTACGCCATTGAAGCTATCCGAAAAAAAGGCGCTTTAAAGGGCGGCTGGCTGGCAGTTAAAAGGATAGCAAAATGTCATCCTTTTCATCCGGGCGGTTATGACCCTGTTAGTTAACAACTTGATAATGCAAATTAAAGTAGTAAATATATACACTAACCTCTAAGGAGTGATATCTTGGACTTTCTCAGTAATATTGTTCAGCAGGTTATTACGGTACTTTATAATATGACTGCTACTGTAGGTTTACCTAATTATGGCCTGGCAATTATCATTATGACGATTATTGTTAAAATACTGTTGTATCCTTTAACAAAAAAACAAATCGAATCAACAAAAGCAATGATGGCTATGCAGCCTAAAATGAAAGCTATCCAGGAAAAATACAAGAACGATAAACAACGTTTGAATATGGAACTGGCAAACCTTTATAAACAGGAAAATGTCAATCCTTTAGCTGGCTGTCTGCCGTTATTAGTACAAATGCCGATTATGATCGGTATTTTCTATGGTATTCGTGATTTTCATTATGTTGGACCGGCTAATTTTTTATGGATTCAAAGTATCTCTAATCCGGATCCGATGTATATACTGCCGGTTTTATCAGCTTTGACTACTTTTGTGCAGTCAAAACAGACTATGCCGGATACTTCTTCAGCACAAAATAAGATGATGCTGTATTTTATGCCACTTTTTATTGGCTATATCAGTTTTAGCTTCCCAGCTGGTCTGGTGCTTTACTGGGTTGTTATGAACCTGATGCAGATCGGTCAGCAGGCACTGATGAATAAGGCTACTGTAAAATAATTGCTACAGGAGGCGAAAAAGATGGGTTTCCTAGAAAAAACAGGAAAAAATGTTGATGAAGCTTTAGAACAGGCTTTGAATGAGTTAAAAACTACTCGGGATAAAGTAAATATCGAAGTTATTGAAGAAGCGAAAAACGGTTTATTTGGTTTATTTTCTAAAAAAGCTAAAATTCGTGTTACTTTAAAAGATGCTGCTGCTAAAATCGGCGATGTTGTTGAAGAAGCTTTAGATAATATTAAAGCTGACGTTCAGGCCGGTAAAGAAGAATATAAAAATACTGCTGTAGACACAGATACAGAAGCAGCAGTAAAAAAAGAATTTGTAGTTGATGAAGAAGCAGTCCAGGCCGGTAAGGAATTTTTACAGAAAATATTCCATTCCATGAAAATTGAAGTGGTTATGGAAAAATTCGTTAATAAAGCTGATAGTACTGTTACTTTAAAATTACATGGTCCAGATATGGGGATACTGATCGGCAAACACGGACAGACTTTGGATGCTCTGCAATATCTGACTAATCTCGTGGCTAATAAAAATTCCAGTGAAAGAATTCGTATTATTATCGATGTTGAAGATTACCGTGAGCGGAGAATAGAAACATTGAGCCGTTTGGCTGTACGTCTTGCTGATAAAGTTAAACGTAACGGTGAAAGAGTAGTTCTTGAACCGATGAACCCTCATGAAAGAAAGATTATTCATATGGCGTTGCAGAATGATCGCCGCATTACCACTTTAAGCGAAGGTGAAGAACCTTATCGTAAGGTAGTAATCGAATTAAAAAAATAATTTGTGTCTGAGACCCAGTAATTTATTTTACTGGGTTTCTCTATTGGAGAGTAATTATGGCAAAGAAACATACAGTTTCTGAAACTAACGAAACAATCAGCGCCGTTATTACGGCTTTAGGTGAAGGCGCGGTAGGAATAATACGCATCAGTGGTACTGAGGCTGCTGCGATAGGTGATAAGCTGTTTCGATCAGCTTCGGGTAAAAGATTGACCGAACATACAACGCATCTGCTTGTTTATGGTCATGTAGTTGATGAAGAAAATAGTAAAATAGACGAGGTGCTTGCTGTTTATATGCAGGGACCACATTCCTATACTGCAGAAGATGTAGTGGAAATACAAAGTCATGGCGGTTTACAATCGTTAAAAACTATCCTGGGTCTAACCTATAAAATGGGCGCTCGTCCGGCTGAACCGGGCGAGTTTACAAAGAGAGCTTTTTTAAACGGACGTATAGATCTGATCCAGGCGGAAGCAGTTATGGATATTATTAAATCACGCAGTGAAGCTTCTTTAAAAATGGCAGTACGTCAACAGGATGGCCAACTATCTAAAAAAATCAAAGGTCTGCGCCGTAATTTATTAGATATTGTAGTAAATCTGGAAGCAGTTATTGATTATCCGGAAGAAGATATTGAGGAAATAACTTTTAATACTGTCAGTGAAGGTATGGAAAGGGTCAAACAGGAACTGGAATATCTGCTTAAACATGCTCATACCGGTAAAATATTACGCGAAGGTCTGCAGACAGTAATTGTCGGTCGTCCTAACGTAGGCAAATCAAGTCTTTTAAATGCTCTGCTCAGTGAGGAAAGGGCTATTGTTTCAGAATATGCCGGAACTACGCGCGATGTAATTGAAGAACAGTTATTGCTTGGCAGTGTGCCATTGGTATTAGTTGATACTGCCGGCATCAGGCAGACAGAAGATTATGTTGAGAAGATAGGGGTTGCCAGGAGTAAGGAACGTCTTGACAAAGCAGAATTGGCTGTAGTAGTTTTGGATGGATCTCAGCCTTTAAACGAAGAAGATGAAGAAATTTTAAATGCAGTTGCAGGTAAGCCCTGTGTTATAATAGTAAATAAAGGTGATCGACCGCAGGTAAATGATTTAACAGCTTTACAGAAACGCTTTGGTAAAGATAGAGTACTGCTTTTATCTGCAAAAACCGGCGGTGGGCTGGAACAGTTTACTGCCTGGCTGCAAAGTTATGTTTATGGTTCAGAGCATGCTATATCTGGTGGTGCTTATGTACAAAATACACGTCACGAGAATCTGCTGCGTGAAGCTTTGTTAAGTGTAGAAGAAGCAATCAGAGCAGCGGCATCGATGCTGCCATATGATTGTCTGGTCATTGATCTGCATAAAGCGATCGATGCTATGGGTTTGATTACAGGTGATACTCTTCAGGATGAAATCATCAATGAGATTTTTTCAAAATTCTGTGTTGGGAAATAAGAGTTTAGGTTGTAGGTGACAAAATGTATATTACTGATAATTATGATGTCGTCGTTATCGGTGCAGGTCATGCCGGAGTAGAAGCGGCCCTGGCGGCTGCACGCCTTGGCGGCAGGACTCTTCTTGCTACTTTGTCTTTGGATAATATTGCTTTGATGCCCTGTAACCCTTCTGTCGGCGGACCGGCTAAGGGTCATTTAGTGCGTGAGATTGATGCTTTAGGCGGTCAGATGGGTCTAACTGCTGATGAAGCCTGTATTCAGATGCGGCTTTTAAATACAGGTAAAGGTTATGCTGTCCATGCGTTAAGAGCTCAGGCTGATAAGCCTTTTTATCATACTTTGATGAAGCAGGTTGTGGAAAACCAGGAAAATCTGGATGTTAAACAATTGATGATCGACAGATTATTAGTTGAAAATGGAGCTGTAGTTGGTGTAGAGGCTGAAACGGGCGAAGTTTTTGAAGCGAAGTGCGTCATTTTAGCTACCGGCACTTATCTGCGCGGGCGTATTGTTTATGGTCAGGTAAATTATGAATCAGGACCTAACGGATTGCGCTCAGCCAATAAACTGTCGTCTTCTTTATTAGAGCATGGAGTAGAGCTGATGCGTTTTAAAACGGGTACGCCGGCGAGAATCGATGCCCGCAGCCTGGATTACAGCAGAATGGAAGCTCAATATGGCGATGAACAGGTACGTAATTTTTCTTTTATGAGTACGATTACGGAGAGAAAGCAGATTCCCTGCTGGCTGACTTATACCAATGCTGATACTCATAAGATAATTCGTGATAATCTGCATTTGTCAGGTATGTTCAATGGTATGATCGAAGGCGTCGGTCCACGCTATTGTCCTTCTATTGAAGCTAAAATCGTACGTTTTGCCGATAAGGAACGGCATCAGTTATTTGTGGAACCGGAAGGGCTACGTACAAATGAAATGTATGTGCAGGGAATGTCATCATCTTTGCCCGCACATGTTCAGCTGCAGTTTATGCAGACTATACCCGGTTTGGAAAATTGCCGGATGATGCGCGCCGGTTATGCTATTGATTATGATTGTCTTGATCCGCTGCAATTGCAGCGGACGTTAGAACATAAAGCTATCAGCGGACTTTTTTCTGCCGGTCAGGCGAACGGTACCAGTGGGTATGAAGAAGCCGCCGCGCAGGGGCTTCTTGCCGGCGTTAATGCCATGCAGAAAATAAGGAGTAAAGAGCCGCTTATTTTAAGCCGCAGCGAAGGCTATTTAGGTGTTTTGATTGATGATCTGGTTACAAAAGGAACGAATGAGCCTTACCGCATGATGACTTCGCGTGCTGAATACCGGCTGCTGCTGCGTCAGGATAATGCTGACCTTCGGTTAACGGAAAAAGGCAGAGCTGTTGGTCTGGTAAACGATGTTCGTTACGAAGCTTTTACTGCAAAACGCAGTTTGCTTGAACGGACATTGCAGAATTTGAGCAGTACACATTTACCTCCTAATGCGGAAGTGCTTGCCAAATTGGCAGAGCTGGGAACAGCGCCGATTCGTTCGGGGATGTCACTGCTGGATCTGCTGCGCCGCAGTGAAATGACTTATGAAAAATTACAGCAGGCTTTTGAAGTGCCGGAGCTGCCGGAAGTAGTTGCCGAGCAGGTAGAGATTTTTGCCAAGTATGAAGGTTACATCAATAAGCAAAAACAGGAAGTGGAAAAAGCATTGAAGCTGGAAAATAAAAAAATACCGGCTGATATCGATTATTTGAGTATCAAAGAGCTGTCTTCCGAAGCAGCAGAGAAGCTGGCGAAAGTGAAGCCTGCTTCAATCGGTCAGGCTTCACGCATTTCCGGTGTTTCTCCGGCTGACGTCAGCGTGTTGATGATAGCGTTGGAAGTAATGCGCAGGAAGGAATATGAATCATGACGTTTGCTGAAATAATGCAGTTGAAAGGGAAAGAAGCGGGACTGAGCTTTACAGCACAGCAGCTGGAACAATTCAGTGCTTATTATGAACTGCTTGTGGAGACGAATAAAGTGATGAATCTGACGGCGATAACCGAGCCTGAAGAAGTAGCTGTTAAACATATGATTGATTCTCTGCTGGCATTTGATGAGAAGCTGTTCGGTGAAAAAACTTTAGCTGATGTTGGTACAGGGGCAGGATTTCCTGGTATCCCCCTGAAAATATACTGCCCTTCTTTAAAAGTAACTTTGATTGATTCCCTGGCTAAACGGCTGAAATTTTTGGAAACGGTTATTATTGAATTAGGACTAAAAGGTATTCGCTGTGTGCATTTACGGGCCGAGGATGCCGGCAGAGATCCCAGGCATCGTGAAAAGTATGATCTGGTGACGGCAAGAGCAGTTGCCAGACTGAGTGTTTTGGCAGAATATTGCCTGCCGTTAGTAAAAACAGACGGCAGCTTTATTGCACTAAAAGGCAGCAAATATCAGGAAGAGATAGCTGCTGCTGATAAAGCGCTGCAAATTTTGGGCGGGCGCCTGGTAAGTGCCGACGCCGTAAAGCTTCCTGGGTTGAATGATGGTCGTGCTATTGTGAAAATAGCCAAAATAAAAACTACTCCCAAGGCATATCCGCGTAAAGCTGGTTTGCCGGACAAACAACCCCTGGAATAAATAGTGGAGGTTAAGTTTATGACAGTTGATGATGGATTTTCTGTTTTAGAAGCAGGACGTGCGGAAATGGGTACCAAGCATAGCAGTAAAGCAATCGAGGTAGTACGGGTGCCTTTAGCTAAAGTTATACCGAATCCTTACCAGCCGCGTAAAACATTTGATGAAGATGGTTTACAGGATCTGGCGGCATCTATTGCCCAATATGGTGTTTTGCAGCCGCTTTTGGTAGCACCCATGGAAGATGGCAGCGGTAATTATCTGCTTATCGCCGGCGAGAGACGTCTGCGTGCTTCCAAAATGGCAGCTTTGAGTGAAATTCCTGTTATTATCAGTGATTATACTCAACAGCAGATTGCGGAGATAGCTTTGATCGAAAATCTGCAGCGGGAGGATCTGCATTATTTGGAAGAAGCCGAAGGCTACGAAATGCTGATGAACGAATTCCATCTGACGCAGGATTCTATGGCGGCTCGGGTTGGTAAAAAACAATCGACTATTGCCAATAAGCTGCGTTTATTGCGTTTGCCGCAGCCTGTACGCGAGTCTCTGCGCAAAAATGCCTTAACAGAAAGGCATGCCAGAGTTTTGCTTAAGTTGCCGACAGAGGCAGAGCAGCTGCAGATTGTAGAAACGATTGTAAAGAATAATTTCAGTGTGCGTCAGACAGAAGAATATGTAAAAAAATATTTGGATACAGATGAAGGCGAAGTTACTCCGAAGAAAAAGCGTCTGGTGATCGTTAATGATGTGCGTATCTATCTTAACAGCATCAAGCAAATAGTTTCTACGATAAAAGATGTTGGCATTCCCGTATCAATGGAGCAGGATGTTGACGGCGGTGACGTGCTGGTGACTTTAAGAATCCGTAATACTAAAAAACCAAAAGAGCCTCGTTTGTTTTGATTAAAAAAGCAGATGTTCATTTTGAACATCTGCTTTTTGTATGTCAGTATTTATTTATAATATATAAATCTTATAAAACATATTGACCACCAATAAATTATAAATAATAGATAGGGAACAAGCAATAGTTTTTCTGTTTTTGAAAATTCTTTAAAAAAAGAACTTATTATGAGGAGTGTACCGACAGCACTTATTAACAGGAAGGCTACAATAAGGTAAAAATTGGTTATAGTGAACATATATAACCATAAATGTACAAACATCCCCATTGATAAAGCAAGAAAAATTTGAATTACTTTTTTAAAAAGATTGTTATAGGGATTTTTTAATGCAGTAACTACTGCGGAGAAAGGAAAAAATAGTAATGATAAAAGAAAAAAGTCATGCCTAAATAAAAATTTGTTGTTCATATTAATGTGGTATCCTTTCATTTATTTTATAGAAGGTCCAAAAATGTAATCCCAAGTGGCGAGTTCTCTGCCAGATTTATCATGTATAATAGAAATTTCTAGTGAACTTGGATCGAAAGAAATATTACGAGCTCCAAACATTCCAGTCCAGGTACTTCCAATGTGTTTTATAAATTCTAATTTTCTATCTTTTGATATATAATTCCAATGATCGTTTACTTTAATTTGTAGATTATATGCATTTGCTTCACTGTAATTTAAACCAGAGTAAATATCATAGTTATCATTTGATGATTCTAAATCATTTAAAGCACTTGCAACTTCTGTAATAATTGATTCTGGAATGTCTAGTTTCGTATTGGTTGTTGTTTTAGTATTGGATTTGATAGGTTTTGGAGAAGCATCTTGAATAGAAATGGAAATTACTGCAAATAATATAGTTAGTAAAATTGTTATAAAGGGATGTTTTTTGATAGTAAGATTCAAGTTTTTATAAAAAGATATATCATTCATAAGAGTTTTATCATTATTTTCAGGTGAAGAAGGTTGGTTTATATTTTTCTTATGAAGTATAGATAATATTAGTTCTTTTTCTAGACTGGATATTCGCTTATTAACTATCTTATTTATATTAAATAAGTCTATAAGCCACCATATAAATAATCCTCCTAATGTGAATAACATTAAAGTTCCTTTGTAATAATCTTTATTGTAAAATCTATGTACACCAAAAATACCCAAAAAAAACCAGAGTATTATCGTTAGATTTTTTGAAGGTTTCTGTTTCGCTAATTCTGATTTAAGTATTAGCAATTGATTTTGTGTAAGGGTAGATTTTAATAGAATGATATTTATCGAATCCATATAAATACACCTCATTATTAAAATTATCTTATATTCAAATTTTAACACGATATGTTTTAAAAATCAATTAAATGATGATAAAGAAAACGTTTTGTTTCAATAAACTTCTTTCTTTCATATATATGATAATATTTATTAAAAAAAGGTGTTTATGATGAGTTTTGCAGAACGTTTACAGGAATTACGAGAAGATAAAGCTATATCCAGAAAAGAATTGGCTAAAATATTGAATATAACGATCAGTGCTCTGGGTATGTATGAAAGAGGGCATAGGGAGCCTAATATAGAAATGCTGATAAAATTAGCAGATTATTTTAATGTTTCTTTGGATTTTCTCGTTGATCGTGCTTTTAATAAAATCAATACAAAAGAAATATTAGATGCATTAAAGATAAAAAATAGTATTGAGGCTTTACCTAATGATTCTAAAATGATAGTGGAGTATATATTAAAATTGAATAAGGATAATAACGAAAAGTCGTAACAACATTATAAATTGTTGTTACGACCTTTTTTATAAGAATAGTTCTGTACAAATCCAGCTAATGTAGTAAAATAGAAACAAGGTGACAGGAGAATAAGGGAGGGTCAATTCCATGGATTATAATGAGGTTTTAGAAACGGCGCGGACAAAAATCGGTACTAAATGTAAGGCTTGTCCCATATGCAATGGTGTAGCCTGCAGAAATACGATGCCAGGACCAGGGGCGAAAGGTATAGGAGATACTGCTATCCGCAATTATCAGAAATGGCAGGAGATCCGTGTCAATATGGATACTATTTGTGAGAAAAAACAGATAGATACAGGTTTGGAGCTGTTTGGCAAGCACTTCAGCTATCCTTTTTTTGCCGGTCCTGTAGGAGCAATAGCAATGCATTACAGTAACGCTTATAGTGACGTTACTTATAATGAAGTCCTGGTTTCAGCCTGTGCGGAAAATGGTATTGCCGCTTTTACAGGCGATGGCTTGGACAGCAGTGTTATGGCAGCGGCGACGCAGGCTATCAAAGCTGTTGACGGGCAGGGTATACCTACTGTCAAACCATGGAATCTGGAAACGATTAAAGAAAAGCTGGCCCTGGTAAAGGAGTCTGGCGCTTTTGCCGTAGCCATGGATATTGATGCTGCTGGATTACCGTTTTTACAGAATATGATGCCGCCGGCCGGCAGCAAATCCGTTTCTGAACTGGCAGAAATTGCGCAGCAGGCAGGTGTACCATTTATTGTAAAAGGTATTATGACGGCGAAAGCAGCGTTAAAAGCGCAGCAGGCGGGAGCGCATGCGATCATTGTTTCTAACCACGGTGGACGTGTCCTGGATCAGTGTGCCGCAACGGCAGAAGTATTGCCAGAGATAGCGGCGGCAGTAGGCGGGAAGATGCGTATTATTGTTGACGGCGGCATTCGCAGTGGTGTTGATATTTTTAAAGCGCTGGCCTTGGGAGCTGATGCTGTTGTTATTGCCCGTCCTTTTGTTACTGCTGTTTTTGGCGGAGGGAAAGAGGGTGTCAAAGTATATATCGAAAAACTGGCTGCTGAACTGAAAGATACTATGGCGATGTGCGGTGCGTTTACATTGAAGGAAATAACCTCTGAGATGGTGCGCCGCAGTTAAATGTTTATAAGTGCAGAAGCATTATGAAGAGGATGTTTCACGTGAAACATCCTCTTTTTACTCATATTTGGAAATAGTGAAGGAAAGAAAGATGGAAATAATAAAAATTGTAAGACGAGAACGAAATTTGCTGGAAATATTAATGATTATTTGGGAAGATTCGGTGCGTCATACACATGATTTTTTGAGGGAGAGCGATATTAAAGCGCTGCGTCCGTTGGTATACCAGAATTTGGAATCTATTCCTGAATTATGGGCTATTAAGGCTGAAGATAGCTGTTATAAGGGTTTCATGGGCATTGACGGAATAAAGCTGGAAATGTTATTTGTTGCAAGCAGTGAACGTGGGCAGGGATTTGGTTCGAAGCTGCTGCGCCATGCTGTCAGCGGGCTTGGAGTGACGGAAGTCGACGTTAATGAACAAAATCCGCAGGCCTATTGTTTTTATCAGAAACAAGGTTTTAAAAAATATTCGCGGTCTGAGTTGGATGGACAAGGCAACCCGTTTCCTGTTTTGCATCTCAGGTATATATCTGCGAAAGATGGTTAAAAATATAAAGAAGGCAGGTAGATCATAATGAAATTTCAGGCAGCACTTCTGGTTGTAAAAAATATGGAAAGGTCAGTCAAATTTTATAAAGAAGTTTTAGGACTGAGAGTTACTATGGATCTGGGTGCGAATGTTACTTTAACAGGCGGAGTAGCGTTACAGACTCAAGAAAGCTGGTGTGAATTTATCAGTAAGGATCTTCAAAGTATCAGTTTTGGCGGCAATGCTGCTGAACTTTATTTTGAAGAAGATAAATTCGATGATTTTTTAAAAAAGCTGGCAGCAATAAAAGGGATCTTTTATGTACATCCAGTTCAGCAATATAGCTGGGGGCAAAGAGTAATTCGTTTTTATGACCCTGATTTTCATATCTTGGAAGTTGGTGAAAATATGAAGTCTGTCTGCAGAAGGTTTCTTGACAGCGGCATGACTATAGAAGCTGCTGCTGTAAGAATGAATGTGCCGGAAAAATTTGTGCGTGCCTGTGTGAGATAAAGCTGGAAGGTGGATAGATGATGTTAAAAATAGAAATGCTGACGGTGGAAACAGTTGGTGCGTTGAAACCTTTACTATTGGAGCTGGCAGATTACCATAATCAGACAGCTTTAAATTTCCGGGGGCTGTATCCGCTGGTTTGTGCAGATGAAAAGATCAGGACTCTGCAGCGGGGAATCAGCGCAGGCAAAACTGTCGCAGCAGTTCTGGCTGTTGATCATGCGTGGAAAGGTTTCTGTGTTTTTTCGCATACTGATGTCTGCGGCAGTATTGACTATCTTTATATCAGGCAGGAGCTGCGTGGGCAGGGGGCGGGAAAGATGCTGATGCAATGGATGCTTGAACGCCTTGAGCGTCTGCCTTTGAAGCTGCTGGAACTGAAAGTTGTTTGTGGAAATACTGAAGCGGAGCGGTTTTATGAACATTATGGTTTTGCTGCCAGAACAATAACTATGGCCAAAGAATTAAAATAAAGGCTGCTGTTTATAGGAGAGAATTTATGCTGGAAAAGGCATTGTCGCAGAAAGAGTTAAGCGCTTTATTAGGGATGACGACATTTGAAATTTATAAGAAACTTTGTTGGCAGATTGAAGCCGATTATGATATCGAACACATCTGGAATAAAGGCGGCAGTTGCTGGCGTTATGAATATAAATACCGTCGCGGCGGCAGAACTTTATGTGGATTATATTTACGTGAAAGCTGTTTAGGGTTTATGGTTATTTTGGGAAAAGCTGAAAGGGAAAAATTTGAACAAGACAGAGCAAATTTTTCTGATTCAATAGTACAGGCGTATGATGCTGCAACTACGTATCATGATGGTAAATGGCTGATGATAGAACTGCAGGATGAACGCCTATTTGCCGATCTGAAAAAGTTATTATATCTTAAACGCAAGCCGAATAAATAATAAGTGCGAACACAAAAACTGAAAGATGAAGGTGGAAAATGTTTAAATTACGTCCTTGTCGAATTTTTAGGAGAACAATGGGAAATAATAGAAATGGAGTGGTTGGCAGGTGAGAGATAAATGTATACTGCCGTTTTTAATAACTGAACGGCTGGAATTTTTTCAATTGACACAGGCTGATTTGCCAGAGCTGGAAATATTGCTTGGTGATCCTGAGATCATGTATGCCTGGGAACATGGCTTTACTAAAATAGAATCACAGGCCTGGCTGAATGAAAATCTTCGCCGTTATAGCAGTGATGGTTACAGCTACTGGGCAGTTCGTAAAAAAAATGATGGCAGTCTTATTGGGGTGATGGGGATACTGAAAGAAGTGGCAGAAGGTAAGCAATATATTGGAATAGGATATATTCTGAACAAAAAATATTGGGGACAAGGCTATGCAGGAGAAGGAACTGCGGCTTTGTGTCAATATGCTTTTCGTAAACTGCAGCTGCAAACGCTTACGGCGCAGGTCAGGACGAATAATTTTGCTTCGCAGCACATTGCAGAAGGACTTGGTATGAAGGCAATGTGTAATTTTGTGAAAATTTACCGAGGTCAGGAAATGCCGCATTTTCTTTATACGCTGGATCGTGATAAATGGCTGAAGACAGCATCGAACGGAACTGTAATAATGCTGGAACTGGAAGCAAAAAAAGATTTTTTACAATTATTACTGCTGGGGGACGAAGACGAGAAAATGCTGGATCGTTATCTGAAGAGAGGAGATCTGTTTGCTTTATATAAGGGAGATCTGAAGGCGACAGTGGTCGTGACCCAGGAAAAAGAGGATGTGTTTGAAGTCAAAAACCTGGCGGTATGGCCGCAGGAACAACGTCGTGGTTATGGACGTTTTTTAATGATAGAAATGTGCCGCTTGTATAGTCGCTTGGGAACAAGAATGCTGGTCGGAACAGGTGATGTTTTTGAAACGCTGAATTTTTATCAAGCCTGTGGTTTTACAAGAAGCCATGTGATAAAAAATTTTTTTACAGATAATTATCCTCAGCCGATTTTTGAAAATGGCATACAGCTTAAAGATATGGTGTATTTAGAACGTTTTTTGAAGAACGATCGTAGGCTTAAAAAGTAAGCTGTGTTATGAGATCTATAGTTGTAATGATAAGCTGTACATATAATAAAAAGCGATGTTTCATTTGAAACATCGCTTTTTGTTTTTATGCTGTTATCTGATAGCCGTTGGTTCTTAATGCAGCAGCAGCCTTCTGCAGATGGGATTCTTTGATAAGGATATAGTCAGTATTATAGGTTGAAACGGCAAAAATACTGATACCGGCATTTGCCAGCAGACTGGAAATTTTAGCGAGGATACCGACTAAAGCAAAATCAAGTACGCCGCAGATCTTTAAAACCCGCCAGCCTCGTTCACATTGCAGAACTGCTGCAGGAAGGTCGGTTTCAGGGCAGACCAGGGACAATTCTTCAGCAGTTTTACTAAAAAAAAACAGCGGCATCTGCCAGTTTATTTGAGAAGTATCCTGAATCTGACACACAGCAAAGGTTTGTGGTAGAATCTGTAATTGCATATAATTGCTCCTTAAAATATTAATGATACTTTAAGTATAAGCAGTACAGTCGATTACTGCAAATTTATTTGCCAGAGAATATCTGTCCGGCTACGGCAACAGCATTGAGGACTTTAGGGAAACCCGTATAAGGTATGCAGTGCAGAAATGCTTCGATAATTTTTTCTTCTTTTATGCCAACATGTAATGCTGCGTTGATATGTACCTGCAGCTGGGCTTCGCAGCCGCCTGCAGTCAAAAGGCTGGACAGCGTCAGCAGTTCTCGTTCCTGCAGACTGAGCCCGGGACGTTCGTAAATCTGGCCAAAAGCAAATTCAATGATATAGCGGGCCAAATCAGGAGCAATATCACTGAGATTTTCGATGACGTTACTGCCTGCAGTCCCATCGATTTTCTTTAAATTTTCTAAACCTGTTTTAAAATAATTATCAGACATTTACATTCACCTCCAAAATGATTACAATGAAAGCATAAATTTTAGACTATACTCTAAGTCAAGGATTAAGGATAAAAAATGAAAATCGGTGCATTTGCGGAATTAACTGGGATCAGTGCTTATACTTTGAGATATTATGAAAAAAAGGGCCTGTTGTTTGTTAAACGTGGTCAAAATGGCTGTCGCAATTATCTGGCCGAAGATAGGGAATGGGTACAGTTTTTATGTAAATTAAAAGCGACAGGGATGCTGCTGCGTGATATAAAGAGATATGCACAGCTGCGTTATAATGGGGACGGTACTATTGCCGAGCGGTTGGAGCTTTTGCTGAAACATCAGGTTTATGTAGCTGAAGAAGTACATAAATGGCAACAGTACAGTGAAAATCTGCAGGCTAAAATAGCTGTTTATCAAGAACAATTATTACAGCAGCGACAGAATGCAGGTCTGAAATAGCAGTATACTCAGGTTATATTACGGCAATTATAAATACAGGATGTAAATTCTTTATCAGCGGATGAAGAAAATGATAGGGTGTTCTAAGTCACGCCTTGTTTTTGAAAGGTGTAGATTTGGATACTTTTTTTGAAGGGAGCAGACAAATGGTAAAAATTTATAATTTTTTGTGTACAGAAGCAAAAACTATCAGAGAAAAAGTTTTTATGGAAGAACAAGGTTTTAAAAATGAATTTGATGAATATGACGAAATGGTTCCGCATGCAGTACTATTTATGGAAGGGCGTGCTGTGGCGACAGGAAGGTTACTTCCGGGAGAGCGGTCGGGGGAGTTTATTATTGGGAGGGTGGCTGTTTTGCCGAAGTTCCGTGGCAGAAATTTAGGGGCACAGATCATGCTGGCACTGGAACAGGAAGCACGCAGAGTTGGCGGTAAGCGGATCAGTTTGTCCGCTCAATGTCGTGCCAGCGGCTTTTACCAGACTTTAGGCTACCGGGAAATTGGTGAGGCATATTTGGATGAATTTTGTCCGCATATTTTAATGGAAAAAAGCCTGTAAAATAAAAAACAGATTTTGATGAAGTTTTAGTAAAAGCAAATTTCATTAAATATGTGGATAAAACTGTGGGTTATGTTGATAAAAACTCAAAGCAATGGTAATAGAAGCAAAGCTGGAGGAAGTTTTGGCTGCAAAGAATGTTGCAGCAATGTTTCACGTGAAACATTGCCTGGAAGAAGCTGCGTAAAAGACGATGATTTGAAAGAAAGTAAGTGAATTTTAGTTTTTGCTATAGGTGAAACACTTAATTTGTGATAAAATGGGAAACAGATGAAATTCAAATAATTTATTTTGAAGATATTAAGGGTGAGGTGAAGATTTTGGTTAAGGTTATCGCTATTGCCAATCAGAAAGGCGGCGTCGGTAAAACTACGACTACTGTCAATTTGGCGGCGTGTCTGGCACAGAAGGGACGCAAAGTATTATTGATAGATTCTGATCCGCAGGGGAATTCTACCAGCGGGTTGGGGTTTGATAAGCGCGATATCAAAAAGTGTATTTATGATACGTTGATCGATGATGTGCCGATGAAAGAATTGATCATCCATAGTTCCTATGATAATTTGGACGTACTGCCGGCGACGATCCAGCTGGCAGGAGCCGAGATCGAACTGGTAAGTCTGATGAACAGAGAAGGCCGCCTAAAAAGCTCATTGGAACGTGTTAAGCACGACTATGATTATGTGCTGATCGACTGCCCTCCGTCTTTAGGACTGCTGACTATCAACGCACTGACGGCTGCCAGTTCGGTGCTGATCCCTATTCAGTGCGAATTTTACGCCCTGGAGGGTGTCAGTCAGCTGATGAATACGATAAAATTAGTGCAGAGAAATCTTAATCCGGCTTTAAAGCTGGAGGGCGTAGTGATGACGATGTATGACGCGCGGACCAATTTATCGGCCGACGTTGTCGATGAAGTAAAAAAATATTTTGAAACGAAAATGTACAATACTATTATCCCGCGCAACGTACGCTTGAGTGAAGCTCCCAGCCATGGACAGCCGGTCATTGTCTACGACCCAAAATCCAAGGGTGCGATGGTTTACCAGGAGCTGGCACGGGAGGTAATCGGTGATGAATAAAAAAGGTTTAGGCAAAGGTCTGGGTGCAATTTTTGGTGATGCAGCCGATCCGGTCAATACAGCGGTAGAACCGGTACGTAGTGACGAAGAAAAGAAGGAGCTGCTTCTGAAAGATATTGTTCCTAATCCACATCAGCCGCGGCAGGTTTTTGATGCAGTGAAACTGGCAGAATTAGTTGAATCTATCAAGCTGCATGGAGTAATTCAGCCGTTGGTAGTACGTAAACACGGACGTAAATATGAGATCGTTGCCGGAGAGCGTCGCTGGCGTGCTTCCAAGGAAGCCAAGCTGAAAACTGTTCCGGTTATTATTCGTGATTATGATGATGCAACGATGATGGAAATTGCTTTGGTAGAAAATATTCAGCGTCATGATCTTAATCCGCTGGAAGAAGCAGAAGGCATCAAACGGCTGATGACCGAATGCAAGCTAACACAGGAAGATGCTGCGAAAAAAGTTGGCCGCAGCCGTACTGCTGTTGCTAATCTGCTGCGGCTGTTAAATTTACCGCAGCAGATCAGAGAATATGTTTCACGTGAAACATTGACGATGGGGCAGGTAAAACCGCTGCTTTCTTTGGATAATGAAAAGCAGCAGCTTGAAGTTGCTGCGGCCATTATTGAAAAAGGCTGGAGTTCACGGACAGTGGAAGACGTTGTCAAAGAGCTGAAAACTGGGCGCAGATTCAAAGTTACTGAAGAAGCGGTAATTGTTGCTGAGGAAAAAGCAAACAATAAAAAAGGAAAGGCAGCCGCGGCAGGAGATGTTTTTACCAGCGATTTTCAAAACAGGTTGGTAGAATTATTAGGAACAAAGGTCAAAGTTGTGCCCAAGGATGAAAAAAAAGGCAAAATAGAAATAGAATATTATTCACCTGAGGATCTGGAGCGGATATATGATTTGCTGAACAGACCGGCGCAGCAGACATTAAAAAGGAAGAAGCCCTGGCTGTCTGTTTAAAATAAAGTGTTGCTGCATTGGTGAAAGAATGAAGTAAGTGCAAAGGATCTGGCACGAGCAGCGCTTACCGGGAGGGGAATTATGGTCGGTTTGGGAACGCTGGTTAACTCCGGAGCGATTTTAGCCGGAGCGGGCGCAGGATTATTGCTGCGCCGCGGACTGCCGGAAAAATGGCAGGAAAGCATCATGCAGGGTGTGGCACTGTGTATCATTGTTATAGGTGTACAGATGGCTTTTAAAAGTGAAAATATCATGGTTGTTATTTTCAGTATTGTTTTAGGTGCTATCGTTGGCGAAGGTATCGATATAGATACGAAGCTGCAAAGATTTGGAGATTGGATCGGCAGTAAGCTGATTGGCGGACATGATGCCGGAGCCGCCAAAGCTATTGGAGAAGGTTTTGTTGCTGCCAGCCTGATTTATTGTGTAGGCGCAATGGCCATTATCGGCAGTTTGCAGGATGGATTAAAAGGTGATACAACGATCTTATTCGCTAAATCGACTTTGGATGGTATCATTGCGATTATACTGACGGCCAATCTTGGTATCGGCGTCGCTTTGTCAGCAGTAAGCGTACTGTTATATCAGGGTACTTTGACTTTGCTGGCCGGGGTACTGGAACCGGTCTTAACTACCAGTATTTTAAATGAAGTAACTGCTACGGGCGGTATGCTGATTATGGCGATCGGTGTCAATATGCTGAAAGTGGTGCAGATTCGTATTTCTAATCTGCTGCCGGCAGTGCTTTGGGCCGGGATCATCGTTGCAGTTTCAGGTCTTTTATAAAGGGAGAAGGAAGAACAATGGAACAGATCAATCAAATTTTGGGCAATAATCTGCTGTTTATAATAGCGGTACTACTGGTCTTGATAGTATTTTTGCTGGTGATGCTGGTAAATATGAATAGTAAGCTGAGAAAATTACAGTGGAAGTATGATTATTTTACTAAAGGCACAACTATGGATTTGGACGAAGTACTTACTCAGACGCTAGAAGATGTGCGCAGTGCGGAAGCCAAAATAACAGCTTTGGAAAAGAGCCGTGATGATCTGCGGCTGCGGTTAAAAAGTTGTGTGCAGAATTTACGCGTGTTAAGATATAATGCTTTTGATAATACTGGAAGTGATTTAAGTTATTCTGTAGCTCTGGTTGATGAAGAAAATAATGGTGTGGTGCTTTCAAGCATTTATGGCAGAGAAGAAAATCGCTGTTATGCCAAACCGGTCATAGCTGGAAAATCCCAGTATGTACTTTCCAAAGAAGAACAGGAAGTATTGCAGCAAAAGTGATAAAACAGACAAAAAAAGCATCGTTTTAAACGGCCTATAAGGCTGGCGAAATCAAAAACGAATAGAATGGACTGTATCATAAAGGAAAAACGCTCACAAGCGATCTGTGGGCGTTTTTTCTGTGTTGACCTTAATCAGCAAATGGATCTTCACTAAGACTTTTTTTGCCATATAAAGTTTTTAAATTTGTGCTTGTGTTTTTATAATTTTTATCTGCCAGCGAGTTTGTTTCTTCCAAAACAGGAAAAGGAATCTGCATGATATTGATAAGCGTATCAAAAATAAGGTCATTAGTAAAATAGGCTGACGTATGCTTCTTTAAAATAGCCATAGTATGCGGGTATTTTTGAATATAGTTATCAGAGAAATACATATACAATGGAATGCGTGCCATATCGAAAGTAAATCTGGAAGCGTCGTGACCAAGACCTGCATCAACATCATCGGCATGATCTGAAAAATAAATCAGCCCCTGAAAGTTTGGCAGATCTTTTACCGCACTAAAAAGCTGCTTCATGACAAAATCGTTGTAAAGAATACTGTTATCATACTTATCAATATGAGATTTTCCCGTCCAGCGATTAAACGCATGCGGATAACGTTCTTCGTAAGAACCATGATTACCCATCAGATGCACAACTATCAGGGCTTTGTCGAATACCGGCAGTTTTTTAAAAACATCTACCAGACTCAAGTCGAAATGAGTAGTTTGAGTAGTTTCTCCCAGATGTCCGTTTAACCAGTATTGTGTTTGTGACTGATCAGCAATTACGGAAACCGGAGTATCCCAAGCGCCGTATTTTACCTGATTGCTTATCCATACAGTATGAAAGTCTGCTGCCTGAGCAATTTCTATAATAGATGCTGCCTGTTCCAGAGGCAGAGTATTATACTGATTTTTAGCTGTTAGAGCATAAGTCAGAACGGGAACAGTATGACTGTGACAGGAATAGGCGTTATCAAAAAGCAGAAAGCCATGCTGGTTTTTGATTGATTGAAGCCATGGTGTCGTAGGCCGGTGATAACCGTAAGCAGACATGTGGCCTTTATTTTGCGATTCGCCTATAACCAGAACGTAGACACCTGCAGCGTTTTTGGGAAGGGATTTTAAAGACCCAAGTATTTTTTGACGGGCGTTTTTTTGGGCAGAAAAATTATCATATTGAGCCAAAGCATTTCTTGTCTCCCGTAATGTATTGGTAAAAAAATTATCAGGGGTTATAGAACTTTTATATACTGTCAGCAGGTTAAGAATCACAAATACAGCAATCGCTACTGGAGGCATATTATTTATGCGGCAGCTTTTAAGACGCAAGTGTAAAAGCAGAGAAAACATCAGATAAACAAGAACAAGAAAAAGAAATAATAATAAAGTCTGCCCAGTAAAGTTTGTTTGCAGATATTCGTAACTTTCAGAAACATTGGTTTGTAATAGTGCAAGAATTGTTGTGGCAGTGGGGAAACTTTGGCTGGAAGTATAATAACCCCAAACTGCTGTTGAAAGAAGAAACGTACAGATTTGGAGTAACAGTACTACTGGAGAAAGAAGTCGTAGAGTTTTATATGCGGTACTGTAATAATACAGAAAAAAAATGAGATTGGTAAATGAAAGTGAAAATATAGAATAATAAGCTATATTGACGGAAGTTATAACTTCGCCGGCTGCGGTTTTACAAAATAGCAGTGATAAAAGCGGCAGCAGAGCTAATAAATAATTGTAAAAATAAATTCTGGAATAGGAGAATATTGATGTAAGGCAGCTCGTAATAAATACGGTGAATAACAGCTGCTTTGTTTTGGTAATAATAAAAGTTCCGCTGCCAAGCAGCTGTAGGATTAGCAGGACTGCAAATAAAATAAGAAAAAAGTGCCTAAATTGTTTGGTGAAAATATTTTTCATAAGTAATAATTTGTTTTTTATCATTATATGCAATAAAATCGCCTCCGAACAAATATTTTAGCACATTTGCCCCCCCCCACAAGACCGCAAAACTAAAAAGAGGTTATAATAGCTGTTATTTATTTGGAGGAAATAAAAAAGCGATTCCTAATAATTTAGAAATCGCTTTCATAATGTTTACATATATATATTGGTAATTCTTATTTTTGTAGAAAAAGATGAGCAGTTCTACGCACTACATATTTCCGTGGAACAGCTGCAGAAGGATGAACATTATTTGCGCGCTCATCAGGTACTTAAACCAGATTTTAGCATAAATAAATCCCTGTGGACTTACTTCATAGGCACCGGCAATACGTCCCTGGACACCATAAGACTCCAAAGCAGAAAGAAATAACAGCATACATCCGGGTTCCCAGCTGTCACCGGTAATGAGCCAGATACAGTAGAATAAGAAAAGAATATCAATGAGAAAATAAATCAGAAAAAAAATAGTGGTTTTATCAATAAAAACAACATGTACCTTTTTGGTACTTCTGCGCGCTTCGACTATGGCCCGGAAGTTATGCAGGAATAAAGCCAGCTCCCGGTGATATATGAAGGAAAAAACTTTCGCACATAAAAAAAGTAAGGGTATATAATGCATAGGAGCTCCTATCTGTAATCGATTAACATACAAGGATATTATACATCATATCAAGAAAAGCTGCCAAGCCATTTCCATGAATTTTGTATACAGTCTATGTTGAATGGAAAAAAGTATCTTGGATACGGATTAAAATGAAAAAAGTCCAAAAAATACAAAATCGTAAGGTAAATTATTTGTTTTTTGTATGGATTTACAAAAAAAGAGTTGACAAAAGTGTGAAAAATTATTTATAATTGTGAGCAGATAGTTACAAACGTAGCTTTGCCAGGAAAATACTGTTAAGAGGGGAACAGCGTCGGCTGCTGCATAGAAGTAACCAATTTATACTATTATAGGAAAAGGGGAAAGAACAAATGAAAACCTGGAAAAAAGTTGCCAGTGCTGCTTTGGCAGCGATGGTATTTGCTTCGCTGACAGCAGGCTGCGGCGGCGGAGACAAAAAGAAAGAGGCTGCAAACAGCAACGAAATCGTAGTAGGTGCAAGCTTTGAGCTGACCGGTAATGTCGCCAATTACGGCAAGTCTACTCTTTCAGGCTTAAAAATGGCTTTTGATGAAGTAAATAAAGCCGGCGGTATTGATGGTAAAAAATTGCGTATCGTGGAAAGCGATAACAAGTCGGAACCTTCTGAAGCAGGTAACTCGGTTACCAAACTCGTCACTCAGGATAAGGTAATAGCTGTTGTCGGACCGGCAACCAGCGGTTGTGTAGCTGCTTCCACACCTATCACTACTGCTAATAAAGTGCCTTTGATTGCACCTTGTGCAACTGCGCCGAACATTACTGTCGAAAATGGCAAAGTAAAAGAATTTGTGTTCCGTTCCTGCTTTATCGATCCCTTCCAGGGACGTGTTATGGCAGAATTTGCTGATAAAAACCTGAAAGTAAAAAATGTAGCGATTTTGTATGATGCTTCCAGTGATTATTCCAAAGGCTTAGCTGAAGTATTTACTAAAACTATGGAAGAAAAAGGCGGCAAGATCGTCGCTAAAGAAGCTTTTCTTGCTAAAGACCTTGATTTTAAATCTGCCCTGACGAAAATCAAATCCACTAATCCGGAAGCAATCTATATTCCCGGGTATTATGAAGAAGTTGCTAAAATCATTAAACAAACACGTGAATTGGGGTTGAATGTTCCGCTTTTGGGATGCGATGGCTGGGATAGTCCGAAGCTTGTTGAAATCGGCGGTCCCGAAGCTTTGAACAATACCTATTTCTCCAGCGCTTATTCCGCACAGGATAAAGAGCCTTCCGTACAAAAATTCATCGCCGGTTATAAAGCTATGTATAATAAAGAGCCTGATGTTTTCTGTATGCAGGGTTATAATGCCGGTCTGATTTTAGCTGACGCTATTAAACGTGCAGGAACTACTGACGGTACTAAATTGGCTGCGGCTATTGCTGCGACTAAAGACTTGTCTGTTGCCAGTGGTAAATTGACTTATGACGCAGATCATAACCCGATCACCAGCGCCATTATTATTGAATTAAAAGACGGCGTTCAGACCTTCAAAGAAAAAATCACGCTGTAATTCAGATAAAAAAACTATTTGCAAAAGAATATATAATATAGAACCCAGGTAGACCCATTGTTTTTTAGATGTTTTTTAGTCCGGCGTGTTTTAAACGCGCCAGATTAAATATATTTTGCAGTTTTCATCAGAGGGGGAAAAACAATGAAAAAAGTTACCAAGGTATTCTCAGTAATGGTAGCAAGCGTAGCTTTAGCAGCTATGCTCAGCGGCTGCGGCGGCGATAAAAAACCGGCCGGCGGCGATACCATCAAGGTCGGCGGTAATCTTGAGATGACCGGCGGCAGTGCCAGTTTTGGTATTTCTTCGAAAAATGCTATTGAGCTGGCTTTCAAAAACATTAATGACAAAGGTGGCATTAATGGCAAAAAACTGGAGCTTGTTGTGGCGGATAACAAGTCCGAAGCAGCAGAAGCTACCAATGCCATGCAGAAGCTGGTCTCTCAGGACAAGGTTGTTGCCGTTATCGGCCCCAACCTTTCCTCGGCTACGATAGCCGCAGGCGCGATCAATAACGGCAGTAAAGTGCTGGATATTGCTCCTATGGCTACCAACCCTAACGTTACAGTTGATCCGGCGACAGGAAAAACAAAAGAATATAATTTCCGCGCTTGCTTTATTGATCCGTTCCAGGGTACTGTTATGGCAAACTTTGCTAAAAATGATTTACAGGCAACAAAAGCAGCGATCCTTATCGATAATTCTTCTGACTATGCCAAAGGTCTGGCGGCGTTCTTTAAAGAGAACTTTATCAAGAACGGCGGCACTGTTGTGGCTGAAGAATCCTATCTGCAAAAGGATACCGATTTTAAAGCTACTTTGACTAAAATCAAAGCTGCGGCTCCGGATATTCTGTATGTTCCCGGCTATTATCAGGAAGTTGGTATGATCGTTAAGCAGGGCCGTGAGATGGGTATCGAGATCCCCATGGCCGGCGGCGATGGCTGGGACAGCGCTAAACTGCCTGAAATAGCAGGTAAGGCGGCACTCAATAATACTTATTTCTCAAGCCTTTATTCTCCTGATGACGATTCTGCTTTGAATAAAGCGTTTGTCAGCGAGTATGAAAAGGCTTATAAAGTAAAACCAGACGTTTTTGCAGCGCTTGCTTATGACTCTGCTTTGCTGGTTGCCGAGGCAATCAAAAACGCAGGCGATACCGATCCTGTGAAAATCGCTCAGTCTATGGCCAAGATCAACGGTTTTCAGGGCGTATCAGGTACCGTAACCTTTGACGCGCAGCATAATCCGGTTAAAAGTGCTGTAATTATCGAACATAAAGACGGCGCTCAAACCTTCAGGACAAAAATCAATCCTTGATAAAAATCCACAATTAATTTTTGCAATGGTGCGGGCTGTGGTATTACCACAGCCTCATTGCGTTTAATCCACGAGATCAGGAGGACGGGAATTATGGACATGGGTTCCTTTATGCAGCAATTTGTCCAACAGCTTATTAACGGCATTTCGTTGGGCAGTATTTATGCGCTGGTAGCATTGGGATACACGATGATCTATGGTATCATCAAGCTTATCAACTTCGCTCATGGCGATATTTACATGTTGGGTGCGTATTTCGGCTTTATAGCAACTACAATGTTTGGCTTTTCTTTTATTCCGGCTATACTCTTTTCTATGGCCTGTGCCGCATTAGCCGGTATTATTATTGAACGCGTGGCTTATAGGCCGATGCGTAATGCTCCAAGAATCGCAATCTTAATTACGGCAATCGGTGTATCTTTCTTTCTGGAATACAGTATGATCCTTATTGCAACGCCGCAGCCGCGTACGTTCCCGGCTGTGTTTGAAGCGACTATTTATCATTTTGGACCGTTGGTAGTAAACAGCCAGCAGATCGTTATCCTGATCAGTGCGCTGATTTTGATGGCCGTACTGACTTACATTGTACAAAACACCAAAGCGGGCAAAGCGATGCGTGCAGTATCTTTTGATGCTGATGCCGCCCGTTTGATGGGTATTAATATTGACCGTGTTATTTCCATGACTTTTGCTTTAGGTTCTGCTTTGGCAGCAGCCGGCGGTGTTTTGGTAGGTATCTATTATAACTCTATCGATCCTCTGATGGGCATGGTGCCTGGTATCAAGGCTTTCGTTGCCGCAGTTCTCGGCGGTATTGGCATTATTCCCGGCGCTATGCTGGGAGGGATTATCCTGGGCGTTGTTGAGGCGATGGTCAGCGGTTTCTTTTCTTCAACCTTCCGCGATGCTGCGGCATTTGCTATCCTGATCCTTATTTTGCTCTATAAACCTGCCGGTATATTGGGCAAAAATGTACGTGAGAAAGTGTAGGTGAGAGCTATGAATGCATTGAGAAAAAAAGATTTGCTGACATTGGTAGCCTGCGCTGTACTTTTTGCTGTTATGCAGGGATTGATGATGGCAGAGATCATCGGACCTTTCTGGGAACTGAATATCGTTCTGATTTGTATTAATATTATTCTTTCAGTCAGCTTGAACCTGATCAATGGTTACACAGGCCAGTTTTCTATCGGACATGCGGGCTTTTTGGCGGTTGGTGCTTATACCGGCGCTATCGTTACGGTCAAGCTTGGTTTTTCATATGAACTGGCATTGATAGCGGGCACAGTTGCTGCCGGCTTTTTGGGATTTTTGATCGGTCTGCCGACATTACGTCTGAATGGCGATTATCTGGCGATCGCGACACTTGGTTTAGGTGAGATCATTCGTATCTGTATCCTGAATATCGATTATGTGGGCGGTGCTTCCGGACTGATGGGCATACCCCGTTTGACCAATTTCCCCTGGGTTTTCTGGATTATGATCTTCATCATTTTCTTTATTAAAAATTTCAAGAATTCAGCGCCAGGACGCTGTTGTCTGGCAATTCGCGAGAATGAGATCGCTGCTGATACTATGGGTATCGACACTACGAAATACAAAGTTATGGCGTTTACGCTGGGGGCTGCTTTTGCCGGCACTGCAGGCGTATTGTTCTCGCATTACTTTTATATTGCACATCCGGCATCCTTTACTTTCATGCGTTCTTTCGATATTCTGACCATGGTCGTTTTAGGCGGCCTGGGCTCGATGACAGGCGCTATTACCGGCGCTGTGCTGCTGACTTTTATTTCTGCTTATCTGGCAGAATATCCTGAATGGCGGATGATAATTTACTCGATTACTCTGATCGTACTGATGCTGCGCCGTCCGCAGGGACTGTTCGGTAATAAGGAGCTCAGCTTGAAAATGTTTCATTTAGGAGGTGGCAAAGATGGAAGCACTGCTGAAAGTAAATGATATTTCGATGGTTTTCGGCGGCTTGCGTGCTGTCTCCAACTTTTCCATGGAAATCAAAGCAGGTGAGCTGATTGGGCTGATCGGTCCCAACGGAGCCGGAAAAACTACGGCTTTTAATATGATTACCGGTGTTTATACACCTACTGAAGGCGAGATAATGTTCAACGGTACGCGAACCAGCGGTAAAAAATCGTATCAGGTAACGCAGCTGGGAATGGCGCGTACTTTCCAGAATATCAGACTTTTTTCTGAGCTTTCGGTTATTGACAATGTCAAAATTGCTTATAATATGCATGTCAAATATACTTTAGGCGAGGCGATTGCCCGGGTTGGCCGTTATTTCAGCGAAGAGGATGAAATTACCAAAAAAGCCCTGGAGCTTTTAAAAATCTTTAAGCTGGAAGATAAAGCTTATGAAACAGCAAAAAATCTTCCCTATGGTGAACAGAGACGGCTGGAGATTGCCCGCGCACTGGCCACGGAACCGAAGCTGCTGCTTTTGGACGAACCGGCTGCAGGTATGAATCCACAGGAAACTAAAGAGCTGATGGAAATGATCCGCTGGATCAGAGATAAATTCAGCTTGTCGATTTTGCTGATCGAACATGATATGGGTTTGGTTATGGGGGTCTGCGAGCGGATATATGTTCTGGAATATGGTTTTTGTATTGCCAGCGGCACACCTGATGAAATCAAAAATAATAAACGCGTTATCGAAGCATACTTGGGCGAGGAGGTGTCCTGATGTTAAAGGTAGACAATATCGATGTATATTATGGTGCTATCCACGCTATCAAGGGCATCAGTATCGAGGTACCGAAAGGTGAGATCGTAACTCTGGTAGGGTCTAACGGCGCCGGCAAAAGCACAACGCTGCGGACTATTTCCGGGCTGATGAAACCGAAAAACGGCACGATCTTGTTTGAAGATAAAAATATCGTCGGCGTACCGGCACATAAAATTGTGGGTATGGGCCTATGTCAGGTTCCGGAAGGAAGGCATGTTTTTGCAAATATGTCGGTCATGGAAAACCTGGAACTGGGTGCATACCTGCGTAATGATAAGGATGGTATTGCCCGCGATCTGGAAGACGTTTTTAAAAAATTCCCTAGACTGCTGGAACGTAAGGACCAGATTTCAGGAACGCTTTCCGGCGGTGAGCAGCAAATGCTGGCTATGGGACGGGCTTTGATGAGCAGGCCGAGACTTTTGCTGCTGGATGAACCCTCAATGGGTCTGGCACCATTGCTTGTTAAAGAAATTTTTAATATAATAAAAGAAATAAACGAGAGCGGTACAACGGTGCTTTTGGTAGAACAAAATGCCAATATGGCTTTATCAATTGCCGATAAAGCTTATGTATTGGAAACCGGCCGCATCGCTTTGGCAGGTACAGCACAGGAATTAGCCAGCAGTGAAGCTGTGCGTAAGGCTTATTTGGGCGGCTGATGCCGGAAAAGGAGCGTGTTTACAATGCTAGTTAAAGACTTTATGACACCTAACGTATTAACGATTTCAGAAGACAAAAGCATGCTGGAAGCCCGGGAACTGATGAAGAGCAGTGCTTTTCGCCGTATTCCGGTTGTAGATGATATCAAAAGAGTGATGGGCATTATCACTGATGGCGACGTTGGGCGCACTTCACCTTCTGATGCCAGTACTTTATCACGTTATGAAGCTAATTATCTGCTGTCACGCCTGAAGGTACGCGACGTAATGACCCGCGATGTGATTACTGTGCGTGATAACAGTGCAATTGAGGATGTAGCCTATATATTGTATAAACATAAGATCAACGCTCTGCCTGTTGTGAATGAAGATAACAGGCTGTGCGGCATTATTACGGACAGCGATATTTTCCGCGCTTTTGTTACCATCATGGGCATTGCTAAAAGCTGCACTCGTATCACGATCGATGTTACTGATAAGGTCGGCGTTATTGCCGATATCGGCGGTATGTTCCGCGATCAGGGCATCAATATCATTTCTGTTGTAACCAAGCGTAATGATGCAGATACTACGGAGCTGACTATTCGCGCTGACCTTTCGCAGCATGGTATGGATATTATTGAGCAGATCCGTGAAGCCGGTTACGATGTAACGGATATCAGTACGGTGAAGGGTGTAGAATAAGCTATGTTGGACGCTAAGTTCAATGTCGGCGATGTAGTGCGGATGAAAAAAGCTCATCCCTGCGGGTCCTTTGAATGGGAAATTACCCGTACAGGAATGGATTTTGGTTTAAAATGCAGGGGCTGCGGTCATTTTGTAATGATTGCCAGGCCTAAGTTCATTAAAGCTGTAAAAGCTGTGGTTTTTGCGGCCGATCAGTAAAATAGCAAAAAGCTCTGCTGTAAGGCAGAGCTTTTTAATTAAAAATATTGAAAGAGAGCGGCGCAAAATGCAGATTACAGCTTTAGATCATTTGGTTTTGACAACGAGTAATTTTGAACTCTGCGTCTGGTTCTATCGTGATGTCCTGGGGATGGAACTGTTGTGCCAGGACGACCATTATGCATTTCGCTTCGGTATGCAGAAGATCAATGTTCATCGTTGTCCTGCGGAATTTTTGCCGGCGGCCGGAAATGTGGCTTACGGCAGTCTGGATATTTGTCTGCTGACGGTAACGGAACTGCCCATTGTTTATCAGGAGCTGGCAAAGCATGGTATCGCGGTTGAAGTTGGCATCGTCGAGCGTAATGGTGCTTTAGGGAAAATGCAGAGCCTTTATGTGCGTGACCCTGATAACAATCTGGTCGAAATCAGCAGATATGAATGAAAACGGTTGAAAAACAAGCCCCCTGTTTCTGATGAAACGGAGGGCTTGTTTTTTTATAAAGGTTGAAGTGACGTTGCAGGGCAAAGAGTACAAGGCTCTGTTCCGGTGTGATAGTAACAGTTTCCGGAATTTGATGATTTTATTCCAGTTTACTTTTAAAGGTCCAGCCGGCAATACTTAGTGTTAAAACAGCTATTAAAGCCAGCGGTATCAAATTTATCAGCACATGATACATATCCATATTTTTCAGCAGTACGCCTTTGGCAATGACCAGAAAGAAACGCAGCGGATTAAGGTAAGTGAGGTATTGCAGTATGACTGGCATATTATCAATAGGCGAGATAAATCCTGATAACAATACGGCAGGCATCTGAAAGGTAAAGACACCTAAAATAGCCTGCTGCTGCGTTCTGCATAAGGATGAAATAAACAGACCGACACCGACTAAAGCTAAAAGAGCGACAAAGTCAGCTGCTAAAAAAACTGCAAGCGAACCAACCAAAGGAAAATCAAAAAAGTGTACTGAAATAGCAAGCATCACCATTGTCAGAAGCCAGGCTAAGAGCTGGGCCGGTACGGCTTTGCCGATGAGGATCTCGGTAGAAGACAGAGGGCTGACAATGAGCTGGTCAAAAGTACCGACTTCTTTTTCCCGGGCAATAGACAGCGATGTCAGTAAAAGCACGATGACCATCGAGAGCATAGCCATCAGGGAAACGAGTGAGTAATACTTATAATCAAGGTTGACATTGAACCAGTTTCTGGTGACTATTTCCAAGCGTGGCTCGCTGCCGGATAATTCTTTGGCATAGCTTTGGATGATCTGTGTAGCATAGCTTCCGATGATCGAAGCGGAATTGGTCTGCCTGCCGTCTGTTATCAGCTGCACGCTGGCGCCGGTCTTGTTTTTTATAGATACGGCAAAATCAGGAGGTATTTCCAGAGCCAGGCTTGCTTTTTGGATATCAATGCTTTGTTTGAGCTGTTCAGGCGTGTCAACAACCGCTACAGAGTTGAACCAGGGCGAATTTGCAAAATGGCTGATCAGTTCGCGGGAATAGTAGCTGCGGCTGTTATCCAGCACTAACATATCAATATTTTTTACTTCCATTGTTACAGCGTTGGCGAAAACAATAAGCTGAATAATAGGCATGATGGTAACGATCATTCTGCTGCGGGGATCTTTCCAGATTGCTTTAAATTCTTTAATGATCAGCGTCAATAATCGTGTTGTCATTTTTCCAACCTCACTAACGTATTTTTATAAACTAAAAATAACAACACAAGGCACAGACAGCTTAAATAAACGGTGTTGATCAGAACTATATCACTGATAGTTCCTGCTAAAAACTCACTTTCAATAAACGACACAAAATAACGCTGCGGTAAAACTGCTGTTAAATATCTGAAAAAAGCAGGCATGGATGAAATCGGAAACATCAGCCCGGAAAGGAGCAGTGCCGGTAAAAAACCCATGACTAAAGAGATCTGGCAGGCCAGAAATTGATTTTTAAAAATCGTGGATACCAGTAATCCGATGCCCATACAGGTCAGCAAAAACAGGCTGCCCACCAAAAATAGTATGATATAAGAACCGCGGAAGGGCAGATCAAAAATAGCGATGCATAAAAACACGTTAAACAAAAGCGAGCAGATGCCCAAAATATAGTAGGAAAAATATTTTCCAGCTACAAAATGCAATCTGCTGAGCCTGGTGCTTAACAAAGCTTCCATTGTACCCCGTTCCCATTCCCTGGCTACGACAAGCGCTGTTAAAAGGATACCAACCAGACTTAGGGTTACAGCCAGAGAACCGGGCAAAATAAAATAATGGCTGTCAAGCTTCTCGTTATACCAGATCCGCAGCTGTGGATCTATCAGACTTACCTGTTGCTTACTGTAGCCGGTCGTTTCCAGCCACTGATAAATAACGCCGCTGGCATAGCTTTGGACATAGTTGGCAGTGTTGGTTTCGCTGCCGTCGGTAATGACCAGGATCTGCGCGGTGCGGCCATTGTTAAGAGTGACAGTAAAATCGTTAGGCACGATCACGGCTCCCTGAAGTTTGGAATTGACGATATCGCTGTACATGGCGTCCTTGTCATCGTAGACTTTCGTTCTGATATACTGATTATTACTGAAAGACCTGGACAGAGAAATTACTCTGGGGTTGGCGTCATCCAGCTTAAGGCCCAGATTGATATTGACGGAGTCGACATTGATGCCATACATATAAATCAAAGACAGCAGCGTCGGCAAGATAAAAGCAATCAAAATACTGCTGGGATCGCGAAAGATCTGCAGGAATTCTTTTTTGATAAAAGCCCATAAAATTCTCATAGCCGTCCGCTTTCTGCATCTTTGCGGTTAATAAGCGTAATAAAGGCTTCTTCCATCGTCGCAGCAGCAGCCTGCGCTTTTAAAGCTGCCGGAGTGCCGACGGCTATAGTTTCGCCCTGATAAAATAAACTGATGTTATCACAATATTCCGCTTCATCCATAAAATGAGTAGTAATCAAAATCGTGACGCCTTTTTTTGCCAGGGCGCGCAGATGACACCAAAATTCTTTGCGGGTGACCACGTCTACGCCGGAGGTGGCTTCGTCCAGAAATAAGATCGGCGGATTATGGATGAGCGCGCAGGCTAAAGATAAGCGCTGTTTGATGCCCAAAGGCAGTTTTTCTGACAGCTGGTCAAAATAGACAGTCAAACCAAAATAAGACGCGATGCTACCGACACGTTCTTTGATTTTTGCCAGGGGAATACCGTAAATACCGGCGAAGAATTCCAGATTTTCGCGGACTGACATATTGCCGTATAATGAAAATTTCTGCGCCATATAGCCTAGATAGGAGCGGGCTAAAGTAGGATTTTTCCTGATATCTACCCCCATGATTTTTGCAGTACCGTCTGTTGGCCGGGCCAGGCCGCACATCATTTTAAAGGAGGTAGATTTGCCGGCACCATTAGGGCCCAGCAAACCAAAAATTTCACCTTTTTTGATGTGAAAGGTGTTATTTTTTACAGCGGCAAAGTTACCGTACATTTTTAAGAGGTTTAAAGCTTCCACGGGATATTCTACAGTGCTTTCCCGATAAATATAATGGGCTGCGATCTGTGATTCTTTTTCTTCATAGCCGCCCATCAGGCGGATAACTTCGCGTTCAAAATCAGCAGAAGTGGCAGCCAGTGTTTCCGGCGGACCATGAAAGATGACTTTTCCCTTATCGATAACGACGGTATTGTCAAAACTGTTAGCTTCGTCCAGATAAGCCGTAGACCAGATTACGGTGGTATCTTCTTTGATCGTCGCCCGTACCAGACGCATTAAATCGCGGCGTGAGATGGGATCTACACCAACAGAAGGCTCATCTAAGACCAGGAATTTAGGGTCTCCTAAAAGCGCGCAGGCTAAACCAAGCTTCTGCTTCATACCGCCGGATAAATTACCGGCCAGTCGTTTTTGAAAGGGCCGCAGACCGGTAAAGTCCAAAAGTTCGTCAAAATTTTTATCGACTGATTTCAAATCTGCATAGAATTCCAGGTTTTCACGTACGCTCAGGTCTTCGTACAGTCCAAATTTTTGCGGCATATAACCTATTTGAGCGATAAGTTCTTTTTTTTGCCGGGCCGGATCATAGCCAAGGGTCGTAACGGTTCCCGAATCGGCACACAAAAGCCCGATTATGATACGCAGAAGCGTGGTTTTACCCGCGGCATCGGCACCTACG
>OBAG01000318.1_pt1 | contig 50701 bp, 23 predicted proteins | sample 1517701 | NCBI WGS metagenome assembly OBAG01 (sample SAMN04571702, study PRJEB22368) | human gut metagenome | biome: human gut; material: stool | host: Homo sapiens | place: Luxembourg | collected 2012-09-07 | reverse complement strand
TACAGATGGCGTACGATAAGATCAAGCAGCGTCATTTCATCTACTACAACCATGTGATCAAACCGGCTCTGGTCGGTCTGACGGGGCCTTGGATCTCTGGTGGAATCGAGTTTAACTGGCCGCAGCACCACCGTCCGAGCACGTTCCTTCCGGTGGATTACTCGATCGAGAAAAAGCCGGACGGCAGTGTGATTGTTTGGGTTAGCGAAAGGGAACGGATGTTCCACCAGAAAGGTATGGCCGGGTTCACGTTACGTCCGGGCCGTGCTGTTCTGGAAATACAAGGGAGGGTGTATAACCCGACTCCTGTTCCGCAGACGTTCCTCTGGTGGGCGAATCCGGCGGTTGCCGTGAACGATCAGTACCAGTCGGTCTTCCCCGGCGATGTGAACGCCGTGTTCGATCATGGAAAGCGGGATGTCTCGCGCTATCCCATTGCTACGGGAACCTATTACAAGATGGACTATTCGGCAGGTGTCGATATCTCCCGCTATAAGAATATTCCCGTGCCAACGTCCTACATGGCGATCCGTTCCAGATATAATTTTGTCGGCGGCTATGAAAATGATACCCGTGCCGGTGTCCTGCACGTAGCCGACCATCATGTCTCTCCAGGCAAAAAGCAGTGGACTTGGGGAAACGGCGATTTCGGGCAGGCCTGGGATCGCAATCTGACGGATGCGGACGGCCCTTATATCGAACTGATGACGGGGGTCTACACTGACAACCAGCCGGATTTCACCTGGTTGCAACCGTATGAAGAGAAGACCTTCACCCAGTATTTTATGCCGTACAGGGAATTGGGAGTGGTGAAGAATGCTTCTTCCGACCTGTTGATGAACATCGAACCGGAAGGCAATGTTTCCCGCTTGAAAATCTTCGCAACTTCGACGCAGAAGGATTTGCATATCGTGGTTATGAAAGGAGAGAAACAAGTCCTGGATATCATTCGGGATATCACGCCTGAAACGATCCTTGAAGAGTGGGTTCCGGTCGACACCCTGACCGGTGTCCGCGTCTCCATCTGCAATTCGAAGGGGAAACTCCTTCTGTCTTGGGAACCCGAACCTAACGAGATAAAGGAAGTTCCCGAACCGGCAAAAGCCGCTCTCGATCCGAAGGATATCCGGACGACGGAACAACTTTACCTGACCGGCTTGCATCTTGAGCAATATCGTCATGCGACCTATTCCGCAACCGACTATTATGAAGAGGCGCTCAGCCGTGATCCGGACGATGTCCGCAACAATAACGCAATGGGATTATGGCTGATCCGCAAGGGGCAGTTTGCAAAAGCCGAACCTTATTTGCGTCGTGCTGTCAAGACACTGACGGAAAAGAACCCGAACCCGTATGACGGAGAGCCTTTGTATAATCTCGGATTGTCGCTTAAATACCAGGGCAAGACGGATGAAGCCTACGACTGTTTCTATAAAGCCTGTTGGAATGCGGCTTGGCAGGATGCCGGATATTATTCGTTGGCCCAGTTGTCCGCTTCGAAAGGCAATTGGGAGGAGGCTTTGTATGAAATCGATAAATCCCTGCTTCGCAACTGGCATAATTTGCGCGGCCGCCATTTGAAGGCTGTCGTTCTCCGCCATCTCGGACGTGTGGACGAGGCGTTGGCTTTGATCCGGGAATCCCTCGCGATCGACCGCTTCAACTTCGGCTGTAGTTTTGAAGAGTATCTGTTGACGGGCGAGAAGGCTGTTCTGGATGACTTGCTCGTACGGATGCGTTCGGAAGGGCATAACTACGAGGAATTATCGCTCGACTATGCCTCTGCCGGCTGCTGGGAAGAGGCTCTGAAAGTGGTTGAGGTGGCTTTCGAAGTCGTTGTCTCGGAACGCACATTGCTGTATTATTATAAAAGTTGGTTTTTATTATCCTTAGATCGTCTGAAAGAGGCTGAAATGGCGATCTGCGTTGCCGAGCATCAACCGGCTGACTGTTGTTTCCCGAATACCCTTGAAGCGATCATGGCTTTACAGGCGGTGATCCGGTTTGCGGATGTTGCACCCAAAGCCCATTACTATTTGGGTAACCTGTGGTACGACAAACGACAGTATCCTGAAGCTGTAGCCGAATGGGAGAAGTCGGTCGAACAGGACGATACGTTTCCGACAGTTCTTCGTAACTTGTCACTGGCCTATTTCAACAAACTGAATAAACAGCAGGAAGCAGTGGTTCTGCTCGAAAGGGCGTTTAAGCTGGATATACGGGATGCCCGCATCCTGATGGAGCTCGACCAATTGTATAAGCGCCTGAACCGTTCCCATGCCGATCGTTTGGACTTGTTAGACAAGTTAAAAGATGTGGCTTTCTCCCGTGATGACCTTTATTTGGAATATGTCACCTTATTGAACCAGCTAGGACGCTACGAGGAGGCGATCCGCATGATCGATGCCCGCCGTTTCCATCCCTGGGAAGGAGGAGAAGGGAAAGTCCCAGCACAGTATCAGTTGGCACGTGTCGAGTTGGTAAAAGCCTGCCTGAAAGCCGGAGAGAATCAAAAAGCATTGGACTTGATCGAAGAATGTTTCATCTATCCTCATAACTTAGGCGAGGGGAAACTCTATGGCGCCCAGGAGAACGATTTCAATTACTACAAAGGTTGTGCCTTGCAAGCATTGGGACGTGAAGCCGAGGCCCGCGAACTGTTCCTGGCCGCCAGCATCGGGAATAGCCAGCCGGCAGCCGCCATGTACTACAATGATCAGAAACCGGATAAGATCTTCTATCAGGGATTGGCTCTCCGTAAGTTAGGACGTGAAGATGAAGCCCGCGGCCGCTTTAACCGGCTGATCGACTTTGGTGAAAAACATTTGTTCGACACTTTCAAGATGGACTATTTTGCCGTTTCGCTTCCTGATCTCCAGATTTGGGAAGACGACATGGACAAGAAGAACCGCATCCATTGTAACTATCTGATGGGGTTGGGGCATCTCGGACTCGGCGACCTCGACAGGGCAGAACGCTATTTCCGTATCGCCGCCGGAATGGATAACAACCACCAGGGAGTACAGATACATTTGAAAATGGTCGGAAACCTTATATAGTGTAATGGACGGACTGATAAATGAATTACTTAAACTGATAGGATTATGAAGCAGGTAAACATCTTTTTATTGGGGGCCTTGATGAGCCTGGTATTCTTTCTGTCCTGCAAGGAGACTTCTTCCGAACTGTCTCTGGCAGGTGAGTGGCAATTTGCTTTGGATCCGGCTGATGCTGGAATAGGGCAGGAGTGGCAGAAGAAAGGCTTGGCAGATGTTGTCCGTCTGCCGGGGTCATTACAAGAGCAGGGGAAAGGCGATGATGTCAGCCTGGATACCCGGTGGACCGGACAGGTTGTCGATAGCTCCTGGTATAATGCTCCCGAATATGCCAAATACCGGCAGCCGGGTAATATCAAAGTGCCTTTTTGGCTGAATCCGGACAAGCATTATGTCGGTGTAGCCTGGTATCAGAAGAAGGTGAATGTTCCTTCCGGTTGGGAGAACCGACCGGTAGTGCTCAGTCTTGAACGGACGCATTGGGCGACCACTCTCTTTTTGGACGGCAGGAAGGTCGGGGAGCAGAACTCCTTACAGACTCCTCACCGCTATCTCCTTGAAGGGTTGGATGCCGGTGAGCATACTCTTACGCTGCGTGTGGACAACCGCCTCTATGCTGACGTGGGGATAAATGCGCACAGTGTCTCCGACCATACGCAAAGCAACTGGAACGGCATTATAGGCGATATGAAACTATCGGCAAAACCTTCTCTGTATATCGGATCTGTACGGATCTATCCGGATATAAAGAAGAAACAAGCGTTGGTAAAGGTACAACTGAAAGGAAATACCGGGAAAGGAACTACTACGGTCGTTATGCAGGCAGAAACATTGGGAGGTAAAACCGTCGGTAATCCAGTCCGTTTCGCTGTAGAGGCGGGAGAGGGGGCGCCCGCTCATGCAGAGGCTACCGTTGATCTGGGAGAAGAAGCCCGGCTTTGGTCGGAACATAGTCCGAATGTTTATAAAATGAAAGTCTCCCTGGAATCCCCGGATGGCATCGATGAGGCAAGCTACAATTTTGGTTTCCGTGAGTTCAAGGCAAACGGTACGCGTTTCGAGATTAACGGGCAGCCTGTTTTCTTACGTGGTACGCTCGAATGCTGCATATTTCCACTGACAGGGTATCCCGCCATGCAAAATGATTATTGGGCGAAGATCTACCGTACCTGCAAGGAATACGGCTTGAATCATGTCCGTTTCCATTCCTGGTGTCCTCCGGAAGCCGCTTTCCATGTGGCTGACAGTATGGGAATCTACCTGCAAGTGGAATGCGGTGGATGGGCGGAAGTCGGTAGCGGCAAACCGCAGGATCAGTGGTTGAAGGAAGAAAGTGATCGCATCCTTGAAGAATACGGCAATCATCCTTCTTTCTGCATGATGGTCTATGGCAATGAACCCGGTGGGGCGGACCAAGTGCGCTATCTTTCCGGCCTGATCGATCACTGGAAGAAGAAAGATCCCCGTCGTGTCTATTCAAGTGCCGCCGGATGGCCTTATGTGGAGAATGCCGATTATTGGAACACCCCTGATCCGCGCATACAGGCTTGGGGCGCAGGCATCAACAGTATTATCAACCGCGAGGCTCCCCGGACGGATTACGATTTTGCCGGTAAGATCCGGTCGAATATGCCGACTGTCAGCCATGAAATCGGGCAGTGGTGTGTCTACCCCAACTTTAAGGAAATAGAGAAATATACTGGTGTACTGAAAGCCAAAAATTTAGAAATATTCAAAGAGACTTTAGCAGGGAAAGGCATGGAAGATATGGGAGAGAAATTCCTTTATGCATCCGGTCGTCTGCAGACCCTCTGTTATAAGGCGGATATCGAAGCGGCTCTCCGTACACAGGGTTTTGCCGGTTTTCAACTGCTTGACCTGCACGATTTTCCCGGACAGGGGACGGCCTTGGTAGGTGTGCTCGATCCTTTCTGGGACGAGAAAGGGTATGTGACGGGTGAGGAATACCGTACGTTCTGCAACAGTACTGTTCCGCTGGCTCGCTTCCCGAAGATGGTCTGGTTGAATAATGAAAAACTGGAAGTTCCGCTGGAAATAGCCCACTTCGGCGAGAAGCCGCTTCCCGAAACAACGATCCGCTGGACTGTTTCGACTGCGGATAAGCAGGTATTGAAGGAAGGCTCTTTCACGCGTGAGATACCCTTCGGCAATTGTATTCCGGCCGGGACGATTGGCTGCGACCTTTCTGAGATCGAAGAACCTTCCCAACTTCTCGTCTCTGTCCGAATTGGAGACACGGATATACGGAATCAGTGGAATATATGGGTTTACCCGGCAGTGAAAAAAGAGGTGAGAAATCTCCCGTATATCACGACACGCCTGGACCGGATGACACAGGATAAACTGAATAAGGGTGAATCTGTCCTGCTGCTGACTTACGGGACTGTTCCGCCTGAAAAGGGAGGCGACATAGTCGTCGGCTTCTCCAGTATCTTCTGGAATACGGCTTGGACCCGCGGACAGGCTCCGCATACACTTGGTGTCTATTGTGATGCAAAACATCCGGCATTGGCAGCTTTCCCGAATGAGGGAATGAGTGACTACCAATGGTGGGATCTGATGAACCGTTGCGATGCCATGATCTTGGATGACTATCCGAAGGATTTCCGCCCGATCGTCCATATTGTCGACGATTGGTTCACGAATCGCAAACTCGGAATGCTTTACGAAGCCCGTGTCGGGAAAGGCAAATTGTTGGTTTGTGGCGCCGACCTGCAAAACGATTTGGATAAACGCCCGGCGGCAGCCCAGTTCCGGCAAAGCCTTTTGGAATATATGGCATCCGAATCGTTCAACCCGTCGCAGGAGTTAAAAATAGAAGACGTATTATACACTAAATAAAAGTAAAGAATGAAAAGACTCTCTATGTTGTTGGTCGGCCTGTTTGCCTGTCTGACGGTTCAGGCGGCACAGACCGACCGGATGGATCTCTCCGGCCTGTGGCGTTTTCAGTTAGACCCGATGGGATTCGGCAAGACCCCCGGATCGGAATTGTATTTGAGCAAACTGACGGAAACAATCGAGTTGCCCGGTTCTATGGATGAAGGGGGCAAGGGGATCCGGAATATTGTGGCCCATGTGGATCGCCTGAGCCGCAAGTTCGAATACTGCGGACAGGCGTGGTATCAGCGTGAAGTCGTGATACCCGAAGAGTGGGAAGGAAGAGAAATTATTCTCTCGCTGGAACGCTGCCATTGGGAGACAGTTGTCTTTGTGGATGGCGAACCGGTTGCAACCGATGAACGCCTTTCCACTCCGAACCGCTTTATTCTGACAAAACAGTTGACACCCGGTTTGCACACGCTGACACTTTGTGTCGACAACCGCCTGAAATACCCGATGGACCAGTGGAATCACGGGACGACCGAATACACGCAAACCAACTGGAACGGTGTTGTCGGCCGGATGGAGCTCATCGCCAAACCGTCCTGTTATATCGGGAAGATGGATATTTATCCTAACCTTGAAGCGAAGAAGGTTAAAGTATGCCTTGCCCTCCACGTTTCCGGAAAACAGACAGAGGGAGAACTCACCCTCCGTATCCGGGAGAAAGACGGTAAAGAGGTCTGCCGGACAGTAGTCCCCATGTCTCTTTCCGGCAAAGATGAGAAGATCGAGCAGGAGCTTGCTTTAGGCAGGGACATGAAACTGTGGGACGAGTTTTCTCCTGCTTTATATGATTTGACTGCTACTCTTGCGACAGAGGCAGGCGAGGATACTTGCACGTCTGTCTTCGGTATGCGCCACGTGGAACAAGGCCGGCATCATATCCGTGTGAACGGTCGCGATATTCACCTGCGCGGTGTCCTGGATTGCTGCGTTTTCCCGCTCACCGGCTATCCGGCCACGGATGTGAAGGAGTGGAAACGTATCTTCAACACAGTGAAAGATTACGGTATGAACCACGTCCGCTTCCATTCTTGGTGTCCGCCGGAAGCCGCTTTCGATGCGGCGGACGAATTGGGACTGTATCTGCAAGTCGAACTTCCGATGTGGATCAAGGATGTCGGGCAGTACCCGGCTCGTCGCGATTTCTTCGAGAAAGAAATGTATGCCATATTAGACGAATATGGCAACCATCCTTCCTTTATCCTTTTTTGCAACGGTAATGAGAACGAAGGCGATTTTGCCGTCCTCGAAGACCTTGTGAAGAAGGGACAGGCTCGTGACAACCGTCGTCTCTATTCCGCCTCTACAGCTCGCACGCATGTGAAGTCTGATCAGTATTATGCCTCTCACGTGGCTGCCAATGTCGGAGAAAAGAACAAACGTTGGATCACTGTCTACGAAGGCAAACCTTCCACTGACTGGGATCGCAGCGAAGAGTCGGCCATTGATGTGCCGGTCATCGCACATGAGACGGGGCAGCGTTGCATGTACCCTAATTTCGAGGAGATGAAGAAGTATACAGGCGTTCTCGAACCTCGTAACTTCAAAGTTTATCAAGACCGTCTCGCCAAGAACGGCATGCTGCATCAGGCGGGTGAGTTCTTTCGGGCGACAGGCGCACATACCGTACTTCAGTATAAAGAGGTGAACGAAGCGTTGTTGCGTACCTCTACTTCCGGCGGTTTCCAGTTGCTCGGTCTTTCGGATTTTCCCGGACAAGGGAGTGCCTTTGTCGGTATCTTGGATGCCTTCTGGGAAAGCAAAGGGTTGGTAACCCCTGAGAAATACCGTGAATCATGTGCTCCGATCGTCCTGCTGGCGCGCTTTCAGAAGCGTGCTTACACAAATGCGGAGACCTTTACTGCGAAGATGGGCATCTATCATTTCGGTCCCGAAGCGATCCGTAAAGGGCTGTTGACTTGGCAGCTCGAAAGCGAAAGCGGAGAGATTGCGGCAAGCGGCAAGCTGGGCCATAAGGAGATCCCATTCAGTACGGTCGATTCTTTAGGAGTTATCCATATCCCGTTGGACAAGATCACGATTGCCGGACGCTACACCCTGAAAGCGCGTATTGCCGGAAATATCCGTAACGAATGGGACATTTGGGTCTATCCTGCCGTCAAGCAGCCTGCCTCTGAAGGTTACAAATATGTCCGTCGGTGGACTGAGGCTAAGGAACTCCTTCAAAAAGGCGAGAACGTCCTGCTGATCCCGGACAGTTGTGCCGGACGGAAGACGCATTTCGCCAGCCATTTCTGGAACCCGATCATGTTCAACTGGAACCCCATGATCGTAGGGACGCGCATTGAACACCGGCACCCGGTTTTCCGCGACTTCCCAACCTCTTACTATGCCGATTGGCAGTGGTGGGATATTCTGAACTACGCCACGGCAGTCGACTTGACCGATATGCGTGCCTTGACCCCCGTTATCCAGAGTGTCGATACCTACGAGGTTAACCGTAAGCTCGGTGTCTCGTTTGAAGCCCGTGTCGGTAGCGGCAAGCTGTTTGTCCTTGTGGTCGATCCGGTTAAGGATATAGAGAAACGCCCGGCCATGCAGCAATTGCTGACATCAGTCCGCAACTATGTCGCTTCCGACCGTTTTGCCCCGACTGTTACCCTGCAACTTTACGAACTCGATGCTTTGTTCGACTATAACAAAATCCGGGAGACGGAAACTCGTTCGGACGAAGCTGTCAAGCAGTTATTAAATCAATAAACCGTATCTTTGCAGGAGACAAAGAAAGAATAATATCGATTTAATACGAATGAAAAAGGAATTTTGGCTAACTTGCATAAGCGCATGCCTATTGGCTGCCTGTTGCGAAAAGGAGTCACTGCCTGTCACACCGACAAGCAGTGACTTGCAGTTTGGTCACTTGGCCAAGACTTGGGATGAAGGAATCCCGTTGGGAAATGCCACAGTAGGAACATTAGTCTGGCAACGCGATTCTGTGTTACGTTTTTCGCTGGATCGGACGGATCTCTGGGACTTGCGCCCGATGGATAGTATTGCAGGACCGAACAATCGTTTTGCCTGGGTCTGTGAGCAGGTGAGGAAAGGGGATTATCTGCCGGTGCAGAAGAAGTTCGACCACCCCTATAATGCTTTGCCTGCCCCGTCTAAGATACCGGGGGCGGCTTTGGAGTTCCCGTTGAATATCGGGAAGGTTTCTTCCGTACATCTTTTCCTCAATAATGCCCTTTGTGAGGTGCTTTGGGAGAACGGGACGAAGTTGAAAACGTTCGTGCATGCCGACGAACCGGTCGGATGGTTTGTCTTCGAGAATCTGCCGGATACGGTTTCGCCGGAGATCATTGCACCCCGCTACAGCAATCCGGATGAGGTCGCAGGCGACAACTCGCATGCCGGTCCGGCCTTAGGACGCCTCGGATATAAACAGGGAACGATACAGAAGGAAGCCGGTACGACCACTTTCCATCAGGAAGGGTGGGGAGGCTTTTCGTACGATGTGGTCGTCCGTTGGCAGCAGAAAGGCGGCACGCTCAGCGGCGTATGGAGCCTGACCTCTTCTTTGGCCGCCGACCGGGCCGACCAGGAAACGGCAGAGGCGATGGAGCGTGGCGTGGAGGCAGACTACCGCTCGCATATGAACTTCTGGAAAGGCTATTGGACACAGTCGTCCGTCTCGCTGCCGGATACGCTCCTGCAGAAACAGTACGACAACGAGATGTACAAGTTCGGGGCGGCTGCCCGCGAGGACTCTTATCCGATTTCCCTTCAGGCAGTCTGGACAGCCGATAATGGGATGTTGCCGCCCTGGAAAGGAGACTACCATCATGACCTGAACACACAGTTGAGTTATTGGCCTGCCTATACCGGCAACCATTTGCAGGAGGGGATGGGCTATCTGAATACCCTCTGGAAACAGCGTGACGTGTATAAGAAATATACCCGCGAGTATTTCGGGACGGACGGGATGAATGTCCCTGGCGTTTGCACCCTGACCGGCGAGCCGATGGGCGGATGGGTACAGTACTCCATGTCGCCGACGGTCAGCGCATGGCTGGGACAGCATTTCTATCTGCACTGGAAGTATTCGGCCGACCGCATTTTCCTGAAAGAGCGGGCCTACCCGTTTCTGAAGGACGTGGCGACTTATCTCGAACAGATCTCCACAGTCGATGCCGACGGAGTACGCCGGTTGCCGCTGAGTTCCAGCCCGGAAATTTTCGACAACTCGATCAATGCGTGGTTCAAGGATATGACAAACTATGACCTTTCCTTGATGCACTTCGCTTTCAATGCCGCTTCCGAGCTGGCTTCCGAATTGGAGCTGGCAGACGAGGCCGCCCACTGGAAAGCGATCGGTGCTCAACTGCCCGATCTGAACCTGGATGAAGACGGGGCTTTGACCTTTGCAAAAGGTTTCCCTTACGACCAGTCGCACCGTCATTTCTCCCACGCCATGTCGATCCATCCGCTCGGCCTTGTTGATTGGAGTCAGGGCGAGAAATCCCAGGAGATCATAAAAGCGACCTTGAAGAAGCTACAGGATTTCGGGCCTGATTACTGGTGCGGCTATTCCTATAGCTGGTTCGGGAATATGAAAGCTCGTGCCTTCGACGGGGAAGGGGCTGCCGATGCACTGCGCACCTTTGCCGAATGTTTTTGCCTCCCGAATACGTTCCATGCGAACGGCGACCAGACGAAAAGCGGAAAGTCGAAATTCACCTACCGTCCGTTTACTTTGGAAGGAAACTTCGCCTTTGCCGCCGGTATCCAGGAGATGCTGCTCCAGAGCCATACGGGCGTTATCCGGGTGTTCCCGGCTGTACCGGTTGCCTGGCAGGATGTATCTTTCGACAAACTGCGTGCTATGGGGGCTTTCCTTGTCTCGGCCGAAAAGGTGGCGGGGCAGGTGCGGCAAGTCCGTATCTTGCCCGAACAGGGCGGGACGTTGCGTCTGGCTATCCCTGAAGGATGCAAAGTCGCTTCCGTAACGGGCAACAAGGGAGATAAACTGGAGAAGGAGGGAGTCCTGATTCTGGAAACAGAGAAAGATAAAACAGTGACAGTACAATACAATTAACTTATATGAAACACGTAAACAAGATTTTAGCAGGATTGATAACCTGCTGCGTTATCCTCCTGTTCTCAGGATGCAGTCCCAGACAAGGGGAGAAGCACGATTTTTCTATCGGGAAGGGAACCTTCCTGCTGGATGGCAAACCATTTGTGATTAAGGCGGCGGAGATACATTACACCCGTATCCCCGCCGAATACTGGCAACATCGTATTCAGATGTGCAAGGCACTCGGCATGAATACGATCTGTATCTATGCGTTCTGGAATATCCATGAGCAGAAACCGGGCGAGTTCGATTTCAAGGGGCAGAACGATATTGCCGCTTTTTGCCGGCTGGCCCAGAAAGAAGGCATGTATATCATGTTGCGTCCCGGCCCTTATGTCTGCTCTGAGTGGGAGATGGGCGGACTGCCCTGGTGGTTGTTGAAGAAGGAGGATATCAAGCTCCGTACCAACGATCCCTATTTCCTCGAACGGACGAAACTGTTCATGAACGAGATCGGCAAGCAGTTGGCCGACTTGCAGGTGACCCGGGGCGGGAATATCATCATGGTACAGGTCGAGAACGAGTATGGGGCATATGCTACCGACAAGGCGTATATCGCCAATATCCGCGATGCGGTAAAAGCAGCCGGCTTTACCGATGTTCCGTTGTTCCAGTGCGACTGGAGCTCTACTTTCCAGTTGAACGGTTTGGATGACCTGGTCTGGACGATCAACTTCGGGACAGGAGCCAATATCGATGCCCAGTTCAAGAAGTTGAAAGAGGCACGCCCCGATGCTCCGCTGATGTGCAGCGAGTTCTGGAGCGGATGGTTCGACCATTGGGGACGCAAGCACGAGACGCGCGATGCCGGGGTGATGGTTTCCGGTATCAAGGACATGCTGGACCGCCATATCTCCTTCTCGCTCTATATGGCGCACGGGGGGACGACTTTCGGACATTGGGGCGGTGCGAACAGCCCGGCCTATTCCGCCATGTGCAGCTCCTACGACTATGACGCCCCGATCAGCGAGGCGGGGTGGGCGACTCCCAAATACTACAAGTTACGTGAACTGCTGACACAATATGCCGATTCCGGCCAGGTCATACCCGATGTCCCGGCAGCTTATCCTTTGATCGAGATCCCGGCGTTCACCGTCGGCGAAGTGGCTCCGCTGTTCGACAATCTGCCTGCTCCCCAGGCTTCGAAAGAGATTAAACCGATGGAGCAGTTCGACCAAGGTTGGGGAACGATCCTCTACCGGACGACTCTGCCTGCCGTAAAGGAAGGAACGACCCTGTTGATCGATGAGGTGCATGACTGGGCACAGGTCTTTGCCGATGGCAAACTGTTGGGCCGTCTGGATCGTCGCAGAGGTGAAAACACGGTGGTGCTGCCGGCTTTGGCAGCAGGAACGCGCCTGGATATCCTGGTAGAGGCGATGGGACGTGTCAACTTCGATGTTGCCATCCACGACCGTAAGGGGATTACGGATAAGGTGGAACTGATTAGCGACACCGGCAGACAGGAACTGGAAGACTGGCAGGTTTACAGCTTCCCGGTCGATTACGCTTTCGTACAGGACAAGAAGTATGCAGCGGGAGACAAACTCGACGGACCGGCTTATTACCGGACTACTTTCGAGCTGGATGAAGTCGGAGACGTGTTCCTCGACATGCAGACTTGGGGAAAAGGCATGGTTTGGGTAAATGGAAAGGCGATGGGCCGCTTCTGGGAGATCGGACCTCAGCAGACTTTGTTTATGCCCGGATGCTGGTTGAAGAAGGGAAAGAACGAGATCATCATCCTCGACCTGTTAGGCCCGGAAAAGGCTGTAGTGGAAGGCCGGAAGGAACCGATCTTGGATATGTTGCGGGCTGAAGCCCCGGCTACCCACCGTGAAGAGGGGCAGACGCTGAACCTGAAAGGTGAGAAACCGGTTGCCAACGGTGCTCTGAAACCCGGAAACGGCTGGCAGGAAGTGAAGTTCGGCCAGACTGTCAAGGGCCGCTATTTCTGCCTCGAAGCATTGGATGCACAGGATGGCAAGGACAATGCCGCTATGGCCGAGTTCTATTTGTTGGACGAAGACGGCAAGCCGCTTCCCCGCCAACATTGGAATATCTCCTATGCGGACAGCGAAAGCACGCAGTGGGGTAACTTCACTGCCGATAAGATCTATGACTTGCAGGAATCTACCTATTGGAGCACGAAGCAGGGAGACAAATATCCGCACCAGGTCGTGATCGATTTGAAGGAAGAGCAGACGATATCCGGTTTCCGCTACCTGCCCCGTGCAGAAGAAGGATTCCCCGGCATGATCAAAGGATATAGGGCGTATGTGAAAGCTACACCTTTTGCGATGTAATTCTGTCTTCGCTCTTCCGGGCTAGCACAGGAACGAATAAAAGAAAAAAGGTTATAGGGTAAAATAAAATTCCCTATAACCTTTTTTCTTTTACTTTATAACGTATATGATTTTACCTTACAAGGTATATACTGTTTGTAGACGAGCCTTAGAAAATGTCTATTCCAGCAAGGGCGGCAGCCTCCGTACGGGCGGCGATTTCCGCTGCTTCTACTTGGACGTAGCGGGCTTTTACCGTTTGCTTGAAATGATGGTAGCGTTTGGATGGGTCGTTGATCAGGTTGCCGAATTCGAAGCGTTCCACCTCTTTCCAGTTCTTCCCGTCGTTGCTGATCCGGATGATACCGGCTACTGTGCCCTTACCGCCTTGTTTTTGCGGGGTGAAGGCAAAGCCGCTTACCGTTTGCTGGCTACCGAGGTCGATGGCAAGGGATTGCGCGGTCTTGTCGGCTATCTTCCATCCCTTCTTGACCAGCCCGAACCGTTCCTGCAAGATAGCTCCTTTTTCTCCGTTCAGGATGGCTACCGCTTTCAGTTCGCTGTTTCCCATCAGGAAAGGTGCTTTATATTCGGTAGAGCCTGCCGATGGTTCCGTTCCGTCTGTCGTATAGTAGATCTTGAAACCTGCGTTCAGGTTCTCGGCAATGTTCTCACCGTGTGCTTTCCAGCCGAATTCTTGTGCCATCGGTTCGATGGTAACCAGGCCGTCCATGCTTCTCTGTGCGCTCAACCGGGGCGGACGGGCTTTGTAGTGATGGGCGGAGATGGTGCAGATGGCGGGTGTCAGGCGGGATTCGAGTATGCGGACCCGTATCTTGTCCGTCGTGACATCCGGGAAACGCAGGATTCGTTTGTAGCCGATGTTGGTGGCATGGGCGATCTCTTTCCATCCTCCGTCGATCCAGGCATCCACGGCGTGTTTCTCTACCCGTTCCCCGTTGGTGGCAATCGCTTCCTGGAGAACCAGACGGTTGAGGGTGACAGGTTGGGGAGTGGAGATGACGATTCCCGCCCCGTCCTTATCGGCCGTCACATAGGTGTCTGCATTTTGGTCGAGCACCTCTTTCGGGCCTTCTGCCTGACGGAACAGGTTGGTCCCGTAGGTTTCCCGGATTCGCTGGCCGGTTTCTTTCAATACGGCTACATCCGTCGGAGAGAATTTTCCGTCCCGGTTGGGCGGGATGTTCAACAGGAAAGTGGAGTTGCCTCCTACGGCGCGTTCATAGATGTCGAACACATCGTCGGTGCTTCGTACTTTCTGGTGCGTGTCGTCCCGGTAGAACCAGCCTTCGCGGATGGAAGTGTTGGTTTCGGCCTGCTGGTAATGCAGGTATTTGGCTTTATAGAGCTGTTCACGGCTTCCGAGGTCTTTGTCCGTCATATCGGCGAAGTTCGACATCGTGTCCGGATTTGCCTGGTAGGGGATCACGTTCCACTCGGTCGACCGTGTGCCGCCGGCTTCATTGCCGCACCACCGGACATCTTCCCGTCCGAAGATAACGGCATCGGGGGCAAGTGCCTTGATCAGTTTTTTCCAGGCGGGATAGTTGTAGGTCTGTCCGCCTTTCCGCTTGGGATGTGCCCCGTCGAACCATACTTCGTGGATCGGGCCGTATTCGGTCAGGATCTCGAAGAGTTGGTTGAGGAAGTATTCGTTGTAGTCGTCCACTACGAATTCGAAACGGGTCTTGTTGGCAAAAGGCCGTCCGGGGACTTCCCGCGGGATGGTCCGTTTGGTGTATTGGCTGAGGTTGCCGTACAGCCCTTCCGGGTTTTCGATATGGTACAGGTCTGCCGGTGACAGATAGACGCCTAACTTCAGCCCGTACTTGCGGCAGGATTCCGACAGGTCTTTCAGGATGTCGCCTTTGCCGTCGCGGAAACCGGTGGACATGATGCCGTGTTTTGTGTAACGGCTTTGCCACAGGACGAACCCGTCATGGTGCTTGACCGTCAGGATCACCATTTTCATGCCGGCGGCTTTCATGGCCTCGCACCACTGATCCGTGTCGAGCTCTTTCAGGTCGAAGACTTTCGGGTCTTCCTTTCCGCTTCCCCATTCCAACCGGGTGAAACTGTTCGGTCCGAAATGGATGAAGGCGATAAACTCGTTTTGTAATGCTGCCAACTGGTTGGGCGAAGGCACGACATGGGCCGCTTTCGCGATGATGTCCGCGTGGCTGTCGCCAGCTTCGACCTTGATCGTGTTCTGGAATTGCATCTGCTTGTCCTGAGCTTGCCCCTGTAGGGACAGCATGGCTCCAAGCAGGAGGATAAAGGTGTGTTTCATGTTTATAAGCGATTATTATTGAATAGTGAAATTGTTTGTTTCTACGACTTGTCCGTCCCGGAGGAACACGACCTGATAACCGGCCTTGTCCGTCCATTCTCCCTTCTTGGGGGTAAAGGCCAGTTCCGTTTTCTCATACGGTTTTAGCGCCTTTATTTTCCGGCTGCCCATTAACATTCCGTTCTGTTTGACCTCGATGGTTGTCTCCCCGGAGGCCGAAAGCCCGAAGTTCCGGATTTCGACTCTGACTTCGTTTTTGTCTTTCCGGTAGACGGGACGCAAGCTGGACAGCAGGGGCGGCGTATAATCGGCATACGGCAGGCTCGCATAGCCGAATAGCATCTTTCCTTGCTTGTCTTTCCCGATCATCTTCGGGGCGAACTCATCCGGTGTGATACCGCTTCCCCGTCCGTCGAACGTGAGGATCAGGTCTTTTCCGGAGCTTTCGGTCCGGATCACTTGGCTTCCCCGTCCGAAGTTCACTTCGTTGTATGAACCGAACCGCAGGGACGGCACATCGATCTCCCGGACCGGATCGAAGCCTTCTTCCGCTAGGATCTTGACCTGGATGATTTCAGTGGAGGCTGTTATCGGTGTTCGGTTCAGGACGGACAATAACATCCCCTTGTTCATCGGGATACAGATATTCTTCGAACTGTGGTTGTCATTGCCATGATCATCCCATTTGACGGTATCGATGACGGCAAAGTTCATCTGCTCTACACGTCCTTGTTTGTCTTGGAATACTTTAGGACGTTCGTATTTAAACCAATGCTCGACATGCCCGTCCCGGTGGAAGGAGATTCCGGGTACATAGGCTTCCCCTTGCTCCGTCACCCAGTGGATGCCGTCTTTGGAACGTTGGTAGAAGGCGATACGCCCTAACCAGTCATTCACAATCAGGTGGTATTGCAGGGAGTCCCGCCAGATGACCGGGTCCTCGAACTCTCCTTTGACAGGCGGATAAACCCGCTTTTCCGTGATCTGCTCGTAAGGGGCGATGCCGTCTTTGCTGATCCAGATGCCTCCTCCCCGGCAAACCATCAGGTAAGAACCATCCTGCCTTTTGGCAAAGCTGAGGTTGCTCAGTCCTTCGATGATCTTCCGGTCGCGGGGATTGAACGTGAACTTTCCGTATTGCCAGGGGCCATTGACCTGGTCGGCTATATAATATCCGTCGATGACATATACGACGATCCGTCCGTCGTTGAGGACGAAAGCCTCCGGGTTATGCCCTTTCCCGATCGTGTCTTGGATGGTGAAAGGCCCGTGCAGGCGATCGCCGGTCGCATGATAAACGGTTGAATTGGGCCATTCCATATGCCCTTTGGGAGCGCTTTCCGGCCATCCGCATACGAACAGGTGGTATTTCCGGTCCGGCGTTTGCAGGATGTTGCCTCCCCAGAAGGAGATATCGGGACGTTCGATACCGTTATCGATATACCGGGGGCGTACGCTGTCCGCTCCCCACGTGTCCCCGGAGAGCGTACCTTCTGGCATTGCTTCGAAACGGTCCATATAGCGTCCGCCTGTAATGAGGTGCTTCCATTCTGCTGGCCGTTCTCTTTCCGTGATTTGGGCGATGAGTGGCAGGGGAGCCAAACAGGCTGTTGCTAACAGTAATTTCAATTTTTGTATGTTCATATGCTTCTGTATATACGATATTTGCCCAGCAACGATTGTTACAAGGCAAATATAGCAGTCTTTCTTCACATAGTTAGTAAATGGATTCGGGTTTTTCCCGCGAACTTGATTGTCCGGCAGTCAGAAACCGGGCGATGACATCAGGAGACGTATGCGGTGCGGGATTGAAGGCACCGGATTTCATATATTCCACGAGGCTGTGGAGTAACTGTTTCTTTTCGGGGCTTCTGGCTTGCTCGCGAAGCAGATCCATGCTGCACATGATCAATTTCCCGTTCAGGCAGTTTGTCTCGAACAAATTGGCCAGACGACGGTTGTTGGCGAAGTTGTCCACACATTCGACGAGGGGAGTCACTTCGGTATACAAGCTGTCGATGCAAAGAGTCTTCGACTCTGTTGTGAGCCGCCACCATTGCCAGTCCGTATGTCCTTCGGTCGGGAAGTGGGCGAATGCCGGATGGGCAGGATCGAGCAGCAACCCCATTGTCCCGGCTTGCTTGGAGAAATGCACCGGACTCCAGAAAACAGGGACGAACTTCCCTTCCAGTCCTTTCAATGATTCATAAGGAGGATTGAACAGAACTTTCTTCCCTTCTTTCAGAGCCTTTTCGGCGACAGTGAAACGGTCTGTTATGACGATGTTTCCTTTATCGACGGATAAGGTTGCCGGATATACCCATATTTTCCATTCATTTGTATAGGCTGTTCCTTTCAGCGTAGCCGACAAGGTCAATTCCTTTGCCTCTGTGATCTTATCTAACGGACAGCGGACAGAACCGGTCATACTGTTCTCCCCGACAGGTAGCGAGCGTGCCGGAAATTCTCCCTGTGCAATTGCTTTTCCATGTCGGTCGGCTAATTTCCAACCGATAATGCCATTGTTAATCGTTTTGTCGCTATAGTTCACCACTTCGATGTCGGCTTCAAACGGTTCGTCAGTAGTATATACCGCTTTGGAGAAACGAGCCAGCGGAGTTACCGGGGCGCAAGACTGGCGGAAGGTAGCCGCTTCTGTCACCCCTTTGCTTTCCCAAAAGGCATTCAGCAGGCCGACGAGAGCTGTTCCCTGTCCGGGGAAATCATGGAGGTCGAGTAGTTGGAAGCCGCTGATTCCAGGTGTTTTCATCGCCCTTTCGATCTCTTCCTTATAGAGGAGGGCGGCTAGTTTGCCTGTCGCCATCAGGTAGTCGTCTGCTTTGTCTGCTAATCCTTTCCTTTCAAGGTCTTCTTTCACTCCTTTGAAGTTTAGGGGGTCCAGTATACCGATATATTTCTCGATCTCTTTCAGGTCGGGATAAACAGCATATTGACCTATCTCGTGTGTGATTAGCGGGACCTCCATACCTTCGACCGATGCGGAGTAGTCTTTGTCGAAGCGAGGGGATTCCGTGTTGAATACCCCTTGCCCGCGTACCCATCCTTTCCGGGTCCATTGGGTAATGAAAAAGTCATCGTTCGTTTCCGGCCAGTCGCCATGCCCTTTCTCGAAAGTGAAGGAGGTAGTGGTGTAGAGGTGGCGCGGATCCTTTTCTTTAACATGATTCAGGAGTGAGCCCAAGAACTCGAAGTCATATTGCAGCTCGTTTCCAAGGCTGAGTAGACAGAAAGAGGGGTGGTTGCCGTATTCTTCCAATATGCGGTCAGCCTCGGCATATAAATAGGGTGCTCGTTTGTCTTTACATAAATTGGTGGACCAGAGCGGAAGTTCTACTTGCAGGTAAAAGCCCAGCGAGTCTGCCACCTCGAATGCTGCTTTTGGCGGGCACCAGGAATGGAAACGGAGATGGTTCAGTCCCCATTCGCGGGCAGTCGTGAAGACCTTTTCCCAACCTTCGTGTTCCATCGGAGGGTATCCGGTAAGCGGGAATATGCAGCACTCCAATGTACCTCTGAGGAAAATCTTCTGATCGTTCAATAATAGAGCCGGCCCGTTCTTTTCCAAATCCCGGAAGCCGAATTTGATTTCTTGGGTATCTTTGTAAGGGTCTGTCTGGATAGATGCCCGAAGGGTGTACAAGGTAGGCGTGAACTCGTTCCATACCTTTACTTCGTCTTTGATCGGGCAAATCAGTTCGAGCCGGTTTTCTCCAGGCTGAAGTGTCACGTGTTGTTGTACTTGTATAACGGGATCTGTTGCCGTCCGGATGTCGGCATTCAAGGAACCGGATGTTGCCGCTCCCGTATTGTTTACGAGGCATTTTACTTTTACTTGCTTGTTCTTATAATCCGGGTATGCCTGCAAATTGCGGATCGAAACGGCATCCTTAGCTGTCAGGGTTATTTCTCCGATTATCCCGTTCCACATGATCTGTGTCTGGTTTGTATAAGCATGCGCCATGTCGCCTGCCGTGATATCATATCGTTTCCGGTTATCGACGCGGATCGTGATTTTGTGCTTGCCGGGAGTCAGGTGTTCCGTCAGGTCGTACAGATGCGGAGCGACCAGGCTTTCCTGCATGCCTTCGACCTGTTTGCCGTCCACCCATACGGATGTTAGCCAGATGACGCGTTCCAGTTTGAGTTCGATCGCTTTTTCTTTCCAGCCGGAAGGTATATCGACTTCTTTGCTGTACCAGGCCGGCCCGACATAACTGTTTTTGCGGGTGAGGTGGAGGACTTGCGGCTTTTGGATGGCAGGAGCCAGTTTGTTGGGCGTTCCGTATCCGGCATCGTCAGTTGTTCCGGGTAACAGGATCGTGTTCTTAAAGTTCTGTCCGGCCCAGTTCTCATTTATTCCGGTATCGGTACTGTCTAATGCAAATTCCCACTCTCCGGCCAGGGAAATGTGGGAAGGATTGTTCTTACATGAAAACAGGCACATCAGAAGGCCTGTCAGCAGGAGGTAAATGTTTATTCGTCGCATGAATCAGGTATTAAGTTTATCGTATGCAAATTAAATTCTTTTCCATAGTCTAAAGAATAGACTAAATAGGGATTATAATGGAGAATCTTTTTATAGCCTTTGATGGTGGAAAGTGTCAAAAGGATCATTTTGTTGTCAGCGGAGGCTCTTCTTATTGCAAAAGCTGACTTTTTGTTCAAGAAGGGTTCCGTCTTGATACAAAAGGATCATTTTGCGGCAAGAAGAAGCCCTTCTAACTGAAAAATACAGCTTTTGTAACAAGAAGGGCCTCTGCTGACTGCAAATTCTGTATTTTGTGTCAAGAAGAGTTCCTTCTTACTGCAAAAGCTGCATTTTATACCAGGAAGCTTACCGGATAGCCGGCATGTTTGCTTCTGTCGGCCAGTATGGATTCTGGTAAATAGGAGAATCTTCTACATTGCCGGTGCTCGATGTGATGTCGAAATGCTGGATATTATATGGAGTCAGATAATGTGCCATCGACCAGCGATATCCGTCCTTTGCGATGTTGTTGTTTACTTTCTCATACGGACGGAGGTATTTGCTGCGTGTCGGTTCCGAAACATTTGATTTAGGATTGTCCATGCCATATACCAATTGTGACGTGCCGTCTTCATTTTTATACCAGTTCTGCATTTCACCCCAGATTTTGAATCCTTCAATGTGGTAAGGTGTGTTGATCATCTGGTCCATCGCTCTCCAACGGCGTAAGTCCATATAGCGTAAGGCTTCTGCCATAAGTTCGCAACGACGTTCGCGGCGGATATTATATAGGGTCGGATCTACCAGTTGTCCTGCCGAGTATGCGCCCCAGTCGTTCAGAGCTTCCTTCGTCATATCTGTCGCACCGATTGTTTTGTTGTAATCCGGATCAATATGAGAGCGTTCGCGTATCTGTCTCCAATAACTCTGAGCTGTTCCGTCTAAAGCACCGTCCCGTTCGTAGCAGGCTTCCATGTAGTTGAGCAAGGCTTCCGTGCCGCGGAATGCCAGAGCACCGGTATAGTTCTGAGTGTTGTCGCATTGCTTCTGTTCGTAGCTTCCGCCTTTACGCAGGGCGTAACCTGTAGAATAACCTTTTTCCGCGTTACTGTTCAGGATGACCGGATAGGGTTCGACAGGCACAGCCATGTCTCCCCCTGCCGCTTCAAACAGGATGTTCTTTTGCCCCGGCTCTTTGAGAAAGATGGAGAGGCGTGAATCACGGTCTTTACGCACGTCGGCGATTGTTTCATCACCTTGGTAACCGCTGTTGGGCGAATAGATCGGCAGACCGTTGGCCATCAGGAATCCTTCTACCATACCGCGTGTAAGTCCGATACCGTAGTTCCCGTGTTGCCCAGCCGTCACGACATTGTGTGTAACCCCTAAGGCTTTACTGTAGGGACGCCATAATAAGACTTCACTGTAACCGGACATATTCTCTGCTGAAAACATATCCATATAAGGGTTGGCGGCTTCTGCGGCGGATTGCTGTACCAGTCCCGTGTTTTCAACCAAAGTAATTTCGTCTCCCACTGCTTTGGATGCTTCCATCGATTGTGTCAGAAAATAGTTGATTTCTTTATCTATATCTCCTGTCGGGAACTGATAACCGGCATTATAGTCTTTACTTTTTCCCGGCCATTCCGGTCCATTGGGCACAAATGCCGTGTTCTTAAAATATTTCAACCAGGTTCCTTCAAAAAGGGCGACACGCGATTTAAGTAATAATGCTGTTTCCTTGTTTATACGCGTTTTGTCGGTTCCTTTGCCCGATCCCATCAACATGATTGCCGAGTCGAGATCGGAGAGGATGAACCGCGCCACCTCATTGCGGGGCGAACGTTTGCTAGCTTCTATCAGTGGTTCCATCTGGTCGGGGACTGTGTTGCGCACGATCGGGAAATCACCGAACATCTGATAGCGTTTGAAATATTCGTGTGCCCGCAGGAAGTAAATTTCACCAATGTATTGGCGAATTTTGGTTTCGTCTCCGGAAAGTGTTTTTCCGTTATAACGGGGCAGAACGTTTTCGAGGAAATAGTTGCAGCTGTAGATAAACTTGAAACGATAGGGGTCATCATCCATTTTCTGCGACTGTTTGGTTTTCCATTGTCCGGGAATATACCGGTCGTTATAATCGAAACTAGCTTGGTTGTCGGTGTCTTTGTCTTCACCGAAAATGCCGTAGCCATAACTATGTCCGGGCAGTATGTCTTTGTATAGTCCGTTTGCATACGATGCCAGTTGCGATTCCTCCACCAGATATTTATCCGGTGAGATCGTGGCTTGGGGCTCCTGATCCAGGAAGTCGTTGCAGGAACTGAAAACCGCGATTAATGCGGCTCCGGTTACATATTTGAATATATTGATCTGTTTCATGATGCTTTTGTTTTGTTATAAAGTTACACTTATACCGAAAGATATCGTTTTGGATAAAGGATAAGCATTCCCGTTTTTATCCGTATCGTCACCTCCTCCGATTGTTTCGGGGTCGAACATGTTTGCCAATGATGTACCGGTCCACAAGTTTTCACCAGAGACAAATACGCGTAGTTTCGATACATAGAACTTGTGTGTCAGGTTTGCAGGCAAGGTATAGCCTAACTGGACATTTTTTAGACGAATATAGGCTGCACTTTGCAAATAGGCGGTCTGTTTTTGTCTGTTCTTACTTGAATCGAATACAGGACGAGGGTAGTAAGCATTTAAATTCGCAGGGAGATCGTTTGATGCTTCTGCACGAAAATAGTCCGCATGTTCTACGAAACCGGTAGAATGCCAGAGGCTGGTCGCTCCCCAAAAATAGGCACTGCCTTGCCAGTAATCGCGTTTCATGACTCCTTGGAAGAAGGCGCGGAAATCAAATCCTTTATAATCGGCATTCAAGTCAAGGCCGAACAGATAACGCGGGGTATTGTTACCGATCTTTTTCATATCGCCCATATCGTCATATTTGTTACCGCCATTATCGATTTTACCGTCTCCGTTCAAATCTTTGTACATGATGTCACCGGCGTCCCAGTTCGTTCCTAATGCGTTTTGCCCTCCGTTCGGAAGTGAGGCCAGGTGCTGGTCCATCTCGTCTTTCGATTTGGCAATGCCGATCGTTTCGTATCCGTAGATATCGCCCATCATCTGGCCTGCCTGGTATTTGTCCAGTGTATTGGTCGGGTTGGGATAACGGGTGATTTTGGTACGGGCATCGGATAGTATGAACTTGACTCCATATCCCAAGCCGTTCTGCAACCTGTCGTTCCAACTGACATCCAGGTCGAAACCATAAGTCTTCAAGTCCGTATTGTTCGTTTTGGGCACTTCCAGGCCAAGGATATAAGGCAATTCGGGAGCCGGACCTACCATATCGAGCGTCATGCGGTTGTAATAGTCGAACGAACCGGTCAGACGGTTGTTGAAAGCTCCGAAGTCGAACCCGATATTCCAGTTGCGGACACGTTCCCATCCCAAAGACGAACTGATAAGGCCCGGCACTTCTGCCGTATTCGGCTTCATCCCGTTTTGCAGCCAGTCGCCGTTGCTTGCTTTTACGGTCAGTACCCGGTAAGTCGGATACCACTCTTTCGTGTTCTGATTTCCTAATTCGCCGTATGATCCGCGTATTTTAAGTGTCCCTACATACTCAGCGACCGGCTCCCAGAAACTTTCACGTGCAATGTTCCATCCCAAAGAGAAAGAGGGGAACCAGTTCCAGCGTTGTTCTTTCCGGAAACGGGATGTGCCGTCGTATCGCAGGTTGACTTCAGCCAGATATTTACCTTGGTAGTCGTAGTTGATACGTCCGAAGAAACCGGCCGTAGACCAGGCATATCGTGCTCCGTTCGTACTCGGAGTTATCGTATTTCCGTAATAATCCTGTCCGGTGGTTATATCGACTTCCGGTTGTCCCGGAACGATAATGCCGTCACGCTGCAATCCGAATTCGGTCTTTTTTAACTGCTCTGCTTGGAAACCGACCATTCCTTTGAAATTATGTCCGGATTCGAGGCTATGGGAGTATTCCGTGTAAGCATTGATGTTCATGTAGTTTTCTTTGAGTTGGTCTTCATGGACATTTGAGCTTGAGTCATATACATACGGGTTTCCGTGGACATCATGGTTATACAGGTATTGTTTGTCCCAATGGCGGTTGGCCGACATGATCCTGTAATTGAAATCCACATGGGTGATCCAGTTCTTGACCGGTTCTAAGATTAATGAAGCCTGTTGGTAGATATTGTCGGTCTGGGTTTTGTCTCGTCCTCCGTCTCTCAGTCCCAAGGCGGGAGAAGGGGAGGAATACATATAGCCGTTATCATCATATACCGGCAATGTCGGCCATCCCTGTCTCGCAAGATCTCTGAATAAGTCGCTCTTCAATGCGGAAGGACGTCCGAAATCTTCACGGGTGAAACGGTTACTGTAGTTGAGCTTTGCCCAGTTTGTCAGTATAAGATTAATCTTGGCTGTTGTCGTGTAACGGTTATAGGTATCCTGATTGAATTCCATCAAACCATTTTGATCAAGATAGTTCATGGAGAGATAATAATTGATTTTTTCCGAACCACCATTTAGGCTCAGGTTATGCTCCTGCGAAAAAGTATGGTCACGGTAGATCGTATCGTACCAGTCTGTATTGGCGTTACCGGCCGTATAGCCGTCATACCAGTAATCTCCATTTGCAAGACTGACCGTGGATAATTTACCATCTCGATAGTCCTTGATACGTTGTAAATGTTCCGGTTTAAAATAGGCTCCGTCTCCTTTGTTAAAAGCTGCATCATTGTAGAATGTGGCAAATGTGTAAGAGTCCATTTGTTTTGGCATTTTGACAGGACTTCCCCATCGGAAGTTGTTGTTGTAGTTGACGGTCGTTTTACCGCTCTTTCCGCTTTTGGTTGTTACCAGAATAACCCCGAACGGTGCACGTGAACCGTAAATGGAAGAGGCTGCCGCGTCTTTCAAAACAGAAATATTCTCGATGTCTTGCGGGTTTATGGAGTTGATATCGCCCTCCATGCCGTCGATCAATACCAATGGTCCGCCTTCCGACCCCTCGCCGATAGTACCTGTACCACGGATACTCATATCCATCTTTTTGTCCAGTGTACCACTTGTGGTCGAGATCTGCAAGCCTGGGACCATACCCTGAAGGGCTTGGACTGCATTCTGGACAGGACGCGATTCCAACGCTTCTGCGTTGACAATGCCGACTGACCCTGTCAGGTTTACTTTCTTTTGTGTGCCAAATCCAACAACAACGACTTCATCTAGTTTTTGTGTGTCTTCTTCCAGTGTGATTTTTAGAATTGTTTGTCCAGTGAATTTAACTTCTTGTGTGACAAATCCGATGTACGATATCTGTATGATATCGCCGTTTTTCAGACTTTCCAATGTGAACTGCCCGTTCATATCGGTCATGATGCCATTTGTGGTGCCTTTCACCACAACAGAAGCTCCGGCCACCGGGCCGAAGCTATCTTCTACTATACCAGTGATTTTCCCGCTCTGTTGGGAAAAGTCTACATTCGGTTGTCCGGGTGTTATCCCTGCGTGGCTGGCTACAGGATAACTTAATGCACCGGCTAACAGGATTAGACTGATCGGTTTCAAGTTTTTCAACATACCTTACGTGTTTAATGATTAAAAAAATTAGATCTATCTTATTTTGTTTATTGCCATGACTTATTTGAGTGAATTTATTATATATCAGAAATGGTATTTTAATGTCGTGTTAAATTCTGTACAAAGTAATGCTATTATAAATACGGATAAAATGGATTAAGTTATTATAAGCATGGATTATTTTATTATTTTTAAATCTGTTCGATGTGTTTTGATTATGACATATATGTATGTTTATCAATTGTATATTGTCTGTGGATGTGTTATGAAAATGACTTATGTTATAATATAGTTGTTGTAATAATTTAAAAAAAGGCTCTTTTTGAATCTGGAAATGTGTGGATATTTAGGAATATAATCATAGAAAGATACAACAAAACGGAACTATATATGATTGTCCTTATCCATGTTTTAAATTTGTTTAATGGTCAATAAATGACTTCGGATGCAGGTTTTGTAATTTTCTACAAACTCCAGAGCCTTTGTTTATCACCTTACGGATTCTTTTTATGCCTGGTTCTGAATTTACCGGGGGAGATACTTTTTATTTTGGTAAAGACGCGTGAGAAATAGAGTGGGTCGGAATAACCGAGTAAAGACGCGATCTGGTTTATCTGCATGTCTGTAGTGGTCAGCAAGCTACATGCCTTTTCTATTTTCATCAGTGTGAAATAAGAGAGAGGGGCGATTCCTGTTTCTTTTATGAACTTGCGGTAGAAGTAAGAGGTCGAGTAGTTTACATAGGACGATATGTCTTTTAGTGTTAATGATTTGTTTATATTTTCATGCATATAGTAAATAGCCCAGTTGATGATACATCCCTTATATTCGCTTTTGGAAGTGCCGGCTTGGCTTCTGTTGAACTGGTTCAGATAAAGGAGGGAGGATAAGAAGAAGTTCAGGCAAACATTGGCATAATTGATATTGGCTGTTTCGAACCCATTCTTAAGAGTTGCATACATTTCTTCAAAAAGATTCAGGCGTTCCTCAATCTTAGAATCCAGTGAAAGATTCAAACATGTCGGCTTATCAAATCCTGTTGCATAGAGGCTTGCCTTTTTCCCTTTGAAATGTAGCCAGTAGATGCTCCATGGGTCTGTATCATCCGCCTCATACTGATGCCTGACATTCGGTGGGAGAATAATAAATTGATAAGGATGCAATACATATTCTCTATCTTCGATCCGGATATGTCCGCAACCTTCCTTGCAATAGATAAACAAGTATTGGTCGCACCCGTGAGGACGGTCGAAATAATGATGGGTTGCCCGTGTGAAATAGCCCAGGGAATAGATATATAAGTCTCCCGTTAACGGATTTTGATCCATCGTCTCCAATAATGGTAACGGCAGATAAATAAACCTTTCCCCTTTGAAACCGAGTGCTAACTTCATGTGCTTTGCGATATGTGCTGCACAAATATAGTGAAAAGCAATAATAGTCCATGTTAATAACAAGTTTTATCCATTTCAACCCCCGGTTACATACTGTAATTTTGTAACATTATCTGGGTAATGAACAATATTTAATTTGAATAATGTTATGAAGTATAATTGTTTAATCATTTGGACAGTCCTCTCGTCTTGTTTTTTACCGGGGATGACGACACATGCACAAAAAATGTCTGTTTGTCGAGAGATACATGTAAGTTCCATGGGGGCTGATATGAATAACGGAACACTCTCATCTCCGTTGAGAACGATCCAGGCGGCTGCGGAGCTTGCAAAACCCGGCGATGTCATAACCGTGCATGAAGGTGTTTATCGGGAACGCGTGAATCCGCCACGTGGCGGCGAGTCGCCGGAGAAAATGATCCGGTATCAGGCGGCTGCCGGAGAAAGGGTGGAGATCAAAGGGTCGGAGATTATGAAGGGATGGAGGCATATCGACCGGAATACCTGGATGGTCAAGATCCCGAATACGTTCTTCGGATCATTTAATCCATATGCCGATACGGTTCACGGCGACTGGCTGGAACGTGGAAAATGGTGTCATACGGGAGAGGTCTATCTTGACAATGTAGCTCTTACCGAGTCTGAAACGTTGGAGAAAGTGGTTTTACCGGAGCGGATCAGGCATTGTGGTTTGCGAAGGCAGAGGATGATACTACTTATATCTGGGCCAATTTTATAGATCGTGACCCGAACGAACAAACGGTCGAGATCAATGTACGCCAGTCCGTCTTCTATCCGGAGAAACCCTATATGAACTATATTCAGGTAAAAGGATTTATAATGAGCCATGCCGCAACCCCTTGGGCGCCACCGACAGCCGAGCAGGTCGGTTTGCTTGGGACACATTGGAGCAAAGGCTGGATTATAGAAGGGAATACGATCAGCCATTCCAAGTGTGTAGGGATCACCTTAGGCAAATATGGTGACGAGTGGGACAACAAATCGGAGTCGGCCGAAGCTTTCGTCAGGACAACGGAGCGGGCTTGGGAAAATAACTGGAACCGGGAGTCGATAGGCAGTCATATCGTAAGGAATAATCGTATCTCCGATTGTGGTCAGGCGGGTATTGCCGGCAGTTTAGGCGCCATTTACAGTATGATCGCTGATAACGTGATCCATGATATAGGCTTGAACCAACAATTCTGGGGATATGAAATAGCCGGTCTGAAACTGCATGCTCCCGTGGATGTGACCATCAGCCATAATCATATTTATCGTACGGAAGGCGGTATATGGCTGGATTGGATGGCACAGGGTACGAGGATTACCGGAAACCTGTTGCACGATAATAAAGTGCAGGACTTTTCCCTGGAAGTCAATCATGGTCCGATCCTGGTGGACAATAATCTGTTCTTGTCGGAAGAGCTGGCACAGGTAAAACTTTCGCAAGGAGTAGCTTTTGTTAATAATATAATTGCCTGGAAGATATGGCCGACAGGCAAGGAAGACAGCCGGGAAACCCCTTATCTGGTCCCTCACGGGACGGAAATAGCCGGGCTTCATACTTGTCCGTGCGGAGATGCTACATATTATAATAATCTATTTACGCGTGTAGACTTGACTCCGTATGACGAGTGTCTGCTTCCGGTCAGGATGAAAGGGAACCTGTTTTTGCAAGGAGCCGTTCCCTCCAAAATGGAAATCGATCCTCAAGTCGATCCGAACCATCATGCCGGTATCGGAATCGTCGAAGAAGCTGATGGCTGGTATTTGCAGATGAATGTGTCGGAAGACTGGGCAAGGCAGAGAGGCCGAACGCTTGTCTATCCCTCCGAACTTGGAGAAACAGCCATTTCCCATCAGTCTTTTGTTGGAGGAGCGGAGACTCCGAAAGTCTTGAATAGGGATTATCTGGGTAATAAAAGAAGCCGGAAAAACTCGTATCCGGGGGCGATCGAGTTTGAAAAAGGAGGCATGCAAAAGCTTAAGGTCTACTGATCGGCTGCCGCGTCTGGGAGCAGTTCCGTTTTGTGTTAGTTTTCCTGTTTTTTGTTCCTGGCAGGTGTGTACTCAATTAGAATAGAGAGGAGAAAGATGTTGGGATTGTCCGTACTTTTGCATATCAGATAATGTAAATATAAAACGAAAACCAATATGCGTATGGTCAATCTATGTAAAAACAAGCTGTTCAATACCGGGCTTATGCTCTTTTTGTGCCTTGGCTTGCAGGCCCAGAACAAGGAGATGCGGCGGGTGGCTACGAACGACTGCGGAGTAACGAATACACAAGCTTTCCTGATCAAAGGGGATGACTATACATTGCCGGATTCTTTCACGGGAAGCAAGGAGGCGAAAACCTGTAATTTCGGCGGGACGGTCATCTATGCTTTCGATCAGATGGATATACAGGCCGATTACCGGATGGAGGTGGTCTATCTGGCTGACAACCGGAGGGAACAGCGTATCGTGGCTGACGGCAACGAAGTGCAGGGGCCCGTCGTACTTGAAAAAGGGAAGGAGCAACGCTACATGATCGACCTGCCGAAGAAAGCCTACGCCTACGGACAATTGGTCTTGGTGTTTGAAGCCTTGAAGGGAGATAATGCGATTGTTTCGGAGCTGAACCTGTATTCGTCCAATCCGGCTCAGCTGAAACCTTTCGGGAAAGAACGTAAAAAGGAATTGGTGCATACCCAGGCTTATACGGTGGATACGACTGTTTGTGCGGAAAAAGTTTTACCTGTATATACCATCAAGCCCCATCAGGTAGCCGGTGTCTATAATCCGGTCCTATCCTTAAACGGGACGTGGTTGTTCAATGAAAAGCCTGCTGCCCGTTTTTATGAACAGAAACAGAACGGGCGGGACTGGAAGCCGATCGTAGTTCCGGGACAGTGGTCCATGCAAGGCTTTAAAGTCGATTCTGCCGGTTTCGGAGGCTATCAGACTACATTCACATTGCCGGCGGATTGGCAGGGAAAGCAGGTGAAACTGCGTTTCGACGGTGTCTCCAGCGAGTCGGTCGTGTATCTGAATGGAAAGGAAATCGGTTCCCATATGGGAGGAATGACTGCTTTTGAACTGGATGCCACGAAAGGGCTGAAGACGGGTGAGAACCTGTTGGCCCTGCGGGTTCGCAGCGAGTCGTTGGCAGACATGTTAGGGAGCCTGACTCAATATGCGGCACATCAGTTGGGAGGCATAACCCGTAAAGTGACGCTCTTTGCCGTTCCGGATATCCATTTGTCGGACCTTCGTATCGTGACGGAGCTGGACGATGACTATAAAGATGCAGACTTGAAAGTCTATCTGTCGGTAACGAATAGCTCGGATGAGATACAAAAAGATGTATCGGTTCGCCTTTCCCTTTCCGGACTGCCTGTTGTCCTGAGCCGGCATATTCCGGAGATTGCCGCCGGGTCTTCCTGGAGCGGTTGGCTGACTGGCAAAGTCGTTTCTCCGGATAAGTGGGATAACGAGCATCCATCTTTATATACGATGAAAATCGAAGTCGGAACCTCGGACAAGGTTGTCGAGCAGATAGAGAAACGTTTTGGCTTCCGCGAGATCCGGATACAAGGAAATCGTTTGCTGGTAAATGGCAAAGCTGTCAAGTTGAGAGGGGTTTGCCGACATGAAATGCATCCGTTGACCGGACGTGTGATGAATCCTGCCCTGGAACGGAAGGATGTTGAGCTGTACCGGGATGCGAACTGCAATTTTATCCGTACTTCCCATTACCCTCCTTGTGAAGAGCTGCTCGAAGTCTGTGACGAACTGGGCATGTTCGTGGAAGTGGAAGCACCGGTCTGCTGGATCGGCCATCATGCGAATGAAAACTGGAAGGTGCTGAACTACCGCGATCCTAAATACTATCCGTATGTATTGCAGGCGAATATGGAGATGATCCAGTTCTACCGGAACCATCCGTCCATCATCTTCTGGTCGATGGCAAACGAATCGTACTGGAATAAGGAATTTGCACAGGTAGAGGTCTATATGGAAAAAGCCGATCCTACCCGTCCGTTCACGTTCCACGACCAGGCCTATGGCGGGTTCAACAACCAGGGCAGCACGGCCCCGATCGCGAATATCCATTATCCGGGTCCCAACGGATATAAGGTCGCCGCCAAAAGCGACCGGCCGATGACGTATGGCGAATACTGCCACCTGAATGTCTATAACCGGAGCGAGCTGGTGACTGACCCCGGCATCCGTAGCGATTGGGCATTGGCGCTGGCTCCTACGTGGGACAATATGTATAAGACACCGGGCGTTTTAGGCGGTTCTATCTGGTCTGGTATCGACGATATTTTCCAGATGCCTAACGGGGATGCAGTCGGTTATGGCCCCTGGGGACCGATCGACGGCTGGCGTCGCCCGAAACCGGAGTACTGGGATATGAAAAAGATATACAGTCCGGTCCGTGTGACGACCGAGGCGCTATCTCCAGCCAACGAACTGGTCATCGATCTTGAAAACCGGTACACCTATACAAACCTGGATGAACTGCGTATCACGTGGACGTACGGAGAGGAGAAGGGAACGGCCTTCGCAGACCTGGAACCCGGTGAAAAAGGACAACTTCGCATCCGGCTTGCCCATCCCGAAAAGGCGAATGAGCTCTATCTGTCTTTTGCCGATCCCCGCGGCTTTACTGCCGATGAGTATTTGATCCCTGTCGGCAGACAGGTACAAAACGAATTGCAGGCGTTGCCAACTGCTTCTACCCGCTTGAAAGAAAAGAAAGACCGCTATGTCATTACCGGAAAAGATTTTAGTTGTGAGATCAGTCGTGTATCCGGGCAGATACTCTCGGTGAAGAAAGGGAAAAAAGAAATATTGAACGGTGGACCGTGGCTGATGGCCTTGCCGTTGACAGGTGGCGGATGCTACCCGAATCATAATGCCAATACGCCTGTGTTCAATGACCTTTGCTCGGACTGGAAGGTAGAAAAAGTAGAGGCGGTCCGACAGGGTGATGACGTCTTGGTAAAGGTGGCAGGCGCTTATAAAGAGTTTTCCGGCTCTTATGACCTGAAAATAAATGCAGGAGGCGAACTGTCGGTAACCTATTCGTTCGATGCCCTTGAAGAGGTGAATCCGAGGCAGTGGGGACTGGTTTTTGAAGCTCCTGTTTCTTATGATAAGACCTTCTGGCGCCGGGATGGCATGTGGAGCGTTTATCCGGCCGACCATATCAGCCGTCCGGTAGGTGAAGCCTGTCTCTTTTATGAAGGACTCCCTGCGAAAGTCAATCCACGTACGGAACCTGCCTGGTCTTGGAGTATGGATTATAACGAACTGGGAAGTAATGATTTCCGTTCCACCCGTCGGAACATCTGGTATGCCGGTCTGAAAGACGGAAACGGCAGTAAGATTACCGTCCCTTCCAATGGCAAACAGCACTGGCGCTCCTGGTTGGAAAAAGACAAGATCCGCTTCCTGGTTGCCGACTTTGTGACGGCAGGAAACGAGATGTTCCTCAGTAGCTATTATGCTCCTTACCGCAAGCCGTTGAAGAAAGGAGACCGGATCGGTGGAGAGATTGTGGTGAGAGTGGAATAATCGTGAAATCGTCCATCCTAATCTTGTTATTGTCTATTTTTCGTGCAATAGGTTATTGCTTACTTTGTTGCATCTAAGAAAACAGGATTGATTTATTATTGATGAGGTTATGTGAGGGTGTTTCTTAAATAAACAGGGCTCTGACGCTGTATAAGCGATAAATGCATTTATCCCGGTACTGAAGGTTTTTTACCTTCAGTACCCAAGATTCCTATACAATGATTATTAGAAATTTAGAGAGAAAACATGTATGCCAAAAAGAAATCCGGCAAGATTAGTCCGGATTTTGAAATCATCCAAAAATGTGAGAAGATTCATTTATACGGCATAATGCCGTGTTTCTTGTTAATTATTTAATTCCATTATTATGAACAAAACAAATGGTGTAAATTATTTCAGATTTCTGCTCGTCGGAGCTGGAATCTTATGCGTGGGAAGCACGCCTGTTTTTGGAGAGACAGTTACTTCAGATAAGTCTGATATCATGAAAATATCCATTACGAACGATTCCCGGATCTCTGGTGTCGTAGTCGATCAGACAGGTCTTCCGGTTATCGGCGCAAACGTGTCCGTGAAAGGAACGACGAACGGGACGATTACGGATATGGATGGAAAGTTTGATCTGGAAGTCCCTGCCGGAGCCCAATTGGTCGTATCTTATATTGGTTATATCACCCAAGAGTTTGCGGTCGGCAATAAAACGACTTTCCAGATTGTATTAAAAGAAGATACTCAAAACCTGGAAGAGGTTGTCGTTGTCGGGTACGGAGTCCAGAAAAAGGTGAATATGACAGGCTCTGTAGCGGCCATTAATTCGGAATCGTTGGCTAACCGGCCGGTAACCAACGCCTCTACTGCATTGCAAGGGATGTTGCCGGGTGTAACCGTCGTGCAGAACAGCGGGCAGCCGGGTAAGGATAATTCTTCGATCCGCATCCGTGGTGTCGGTACGTTGAATAATGCAAACCCGATGTATGTCGTGGACGGTTTGATCGTTTCTACGATTAATGACATCGATCCGAACGACATCGAGAGTTTGTCTGTATTGAAAGATGCGGCATCGGCGGCTATCTACGGTTCGCGTGCCGCCAACGGTGTCGTTTTGGTGACGACAAAGAAGGGTAGCAAGAAAGCGGCTACTTTGAAATATGACGGTTATGTGGGATGGCAATCTCCGACTTCTCTGCCTGAATATCTTCCTTCCCATGAATATGCTGAACTGTATAATATGGCATTGCGCAATGAAGGGAAGAGTCCGGCTTATTTGCCTGAAGAAATAGAGAAATTCAGGAACGGCAGTGATCCGGACAACTATCCGAACACCGATTGGTTAGGCTTGTTTTATAAAGATAAGGGGTTCCAGCATAGCCATCGTGCGGAAGTGAGCGGGGGCAGCGAAACGACTACCTATATGTTCTCCCTGGGATATCTGGGACAGGACGGTATCATTGAAAATTCCGACTTCCAACGTTATAACTTGAGAGGAAACATCAATACTCAGATTAATAAGTTCTCTGCCGGAGTCAATTTCTCTTATACTTACGGAAACACGAATGAACCGATCAGTTCTTGGACCGGGGATTTATACCAGATCTTCCGCCAGATAAACCGTATTGCCCCGTTCGTTCCTTATAAATATTCGAATGGCTATTACGGTTACATTGCCGACGGCAGCCCGATGGCTTGGGTTGAATCGGGTTCGATCCATAATCAGAAATACTATACGACCCGTGCTGTTGGAAATGTTGGGTATGAGATCATAAAAGGATTGAAGATACAGGAAGTGATTGGCTACGAACATACGGGAAGTTCTGACGAAAAGTTCCTGAAGGATATCCAGTACTATAATTGGAAAACAGGCGAACCCAGCCAATATCAGGGGCCGAACAGCCAGACGGATGACCGTGAAGATTATATGATGCTCAATCTGCAAACCTTATTGACTTATAACAATACGTTCGGTAAACACACCATTGGCGCTTTAGCCGGTTTTTCGCAGGAATACAGCCGCCGGGATTGGACGATCGGCAAACGTATCAACTTCCTGAATAACGATCTGTGGGAACTGAATGCCGGTTCACCGGACGGGCAGACTGCAGAAGGTTCGGCTAATGAGTATGCCCTACGTTCGTTCTTCGGACGTGTGACGTATGATTATGACAACAAGTATTTGTTTGAAGCCAATATACGCCGGGACGGTACTTCCCGTATCAACCGGGATACCCGCTGGGGGACTTTCCCGTCTTTCTCTGCTGCATGGCGTATTATCAACGAGCCGTTTATGGAACCGGCGCGTGATATCCTGTCCGATTTGAAGATCAGGGCCGGTTGGGGAAAACTGGGAAATCAGCAGTTAGGTACTGACAACCGTAAAGCGATCGAATACTATCCGTACCAATCCGTGTTGTCACAGAAAAACTATGCATTCGGCGGTAAAGTGAACCAGGGAGTCGCTCCGGTCGATGGCGCCAATAATGATCTGAAATGGGAAACGTCCAAAACGACTAATATCGGTCTGGATATGGGATTCCTCCAGAATATGTTCACGTTGACAGTCGATGCGTATTGGAAAAAAACGTATGATATCTTGATGAAACTGCCCGTAAGCACGCTGTATGGGTTGGAAGCTCCTTATCAGAACGCCGGAGAAGTGACGAATAAAGGTATAGAAATGCAATTCGGATATAAGTATTCGAATAAAGACTTCACCTTCAATGCTACAGCAAATGTCGCTTATAATAAAAATGAGGTGACGAACCTGCACAACGAGGGCGCAAAGATCTGGGATGGTTTCAAATTCAAACAGGAAGGACGTCCCATCAATTCATTCGGCGGTTACGAAGTACTCGGTATTTTTACGGACGAAGATGATCTGAAGAACAGTGCCGTTATCAATCGTGAGCAGGCCGGGTTGGGCGACTTGAAGTACAAAGATCAGAATGGTGATGGTAAGATTGACGGTGAGGATCGTGTTTATTTGGGTAGCTGGGATCCTTCCTGGACATTTGGCCTGAATTTGAGTGCTACATGGAAAGGTTTTGATGCTTCTGTCTTCTTCCAAGGAGCAGCCGATGTGAAAGGTTTCCTTCAGAATGAAACGGTCGGACGCTTACAGGGTAATACGGCTAAGCCGACCGCTCTGTTCCGTGATTCTTGGGATGCGGAAACCAATCCGAATGGTAAATTCCCTCGTCCGTTGACTACTTGGAGACAGAATGATTCGGAAACGAATCCATCAGACTTTTGGATCATCAATTCGTCTTATTTGCGAATGAAGAACATTCAGGTCGGATACACATTGCCGAAGAATGTCTGCGACTTTATACGGGTTCCGAGAATCCGCATTTATTACAGTGGACAGAACTTGTTGACTTTTACCGGATTTAGTGATGGCTTTGACCCCGAAGCACCTGTCGGTGCCCGTGGTTACTATCCACAGGTAAAAGTAAATACGTTTGGATTAAATGTAACCTTTTAAATAGATATGTCATGAAAAAATATAGTTTATATGCTGTCCTGTTACTGTTCATAACATCTTGTAGCAGTGATTTTCTGGATCGGAATCCATTGGATCAGCCGTCGAATGAAACATTCTGGAATACGGAAAAAGATGCGTTGGCTGCTGCGACCGGCTGCTACGAAGGGTGGTTCAGTATGGATGAGGTGGTCTATTTCGATTGTGCTTCCGATAATGCTTACAATCCTTTCCCGTGGGAAGGTTGGCAAGTGCAGGCTACCGGTTATGCAACGGCTAACGATTATGGGCAGAATTATATGAAGTATGATAAGATTGTTCGTTGTAATAACTTCCTTGCCAACATCGACCGTCCGGAAATGAGTGAGGAGATACGGAGCCGCCTGACAGCGGAAGTCCGCTTTTTAAGGGCTTGGCATTATTTTCTGAAAGTGACTCTTTACGGGGATGTGCCTTTGGTAAAAGAAGTGCTGGATGTCAATAATTCATACCTGCCTCGTACTCCGAAAGCCGAGGTGGTGAAATTTATTTTGGATGAATTGAACGAGATCGCTCCCTTACTGCCGGAGACGTATGCCAGTAGTGATGCTGGAAGAGTCACCAAAGGTGCTGCTCTCACGCTAAAAGCCCGTATGGAGATATTCGAAGGCGATTATGCGGCCTGTGCTGCCACATGCGAGCAGATTATGAAGTTGGGGTATTCTTTGTTCCCTGATTATAGAGGTTTGTTTAAGATCGCCAATATGGGTAACGAAGAAGTGATTCTGGATGTCCAGTATGTGGAAAATCTGGCGAAGAACGGGATCCTTGGTGTAATGCCTCCCGCTTCTGTCGGAGGCTGGTCTTCTATCAATCCGACTCAGGCATTGGCGGATGCTTATGAATGTATAGACGGAAAAACGATTGAAGAGTCTCCTTCCTATAATCCTAAAGACCCGTATAAAGACCGTGACCCCCGTTTGGCCGCTTCTCTGATTTACCCGGGCTGCCTGTATGAAGGCAGTTATTTTAATCCTATCGACATTAAAGATCCGACCGGCGACTATTATGCGCCTTACGGGCGTTCGAAAACCGGTTACCATCCGCGTAAGTACATCGATAACTTGGGTGATTATGCCGATATGTGGAACACGGGAATGAATGCGATCGTGATGCGTTATGCCGAAGTTTTGCTGATGTATGCCGAATCGAAGATCGAGTTGAACCAGATAGACGCTTCCGTTTATGAAGCGCTTGATGCGATCCGGACCCGCGCCGGTATGCCGACAGTAGATAAGGCGATCTATAACAATCAGTCGAAGATGCGTGAACTGGTACGTCGTGAGCGTCGTGTCGAGCTGGCACTGGAAGGTCTTCGCTGGTTTGATATCTGTCGTTGGAAAATCGGTGAACAGGTAATGCCGGGGCAAGTGTACGGCGCACTATTGGGAACGGTCGATGCCGAAACCGGTGCTCTGAACCTGACGGATGAACGGATAAAAGTTGAAATCCGTCTGTTTGATCCGGCGAAGCATTATTTGTGGCCGATCCCGCAGAGTGTGATTGATGCCAGTGTGGCCAACGGAGAGCCGACTATGGTACAGAATCCTGGATACTAATTTTTTGTAGATAATAATAGTACCGGATCTTAACTTACCCTATAACCTGTGTCTTTACAGGCTATAGGGTATTGCCCGACAGCCCGTAAGGTGACTAAAATACCTTACGGGCTATTGGGTATTACCGGTATTTTTGTAACTTTGTAAGCGTCAATCAAATGCAGAGCCGTATGGAACAACCGTCTGAACAATCGTTATGGGGAATGCTGGAAGGCATCACCGAGAATCTGAAGCACAAGCGGCTGGCGGATGTGTTTCGCTTTGTGTCGTTCCGCCCGTTCGAGACATTCGGGCCGCATAAGCATCTGCGTATCGAGATCAACTATGTGAAGAAGGGCAATTGCATCCTGCATCTGGAGAACGAGAGTATCAGCTTCAGCGAGAACGAGATGATGGTGATCTGCTCCAATGTGGAGCATACCTTCGAGGCCGGTTCCGAAGATACGACCCTGATGCAGTTGGAGTTCCTGCCGGAAGTCTTCTCCCGCTTCAATCCGGACGGGCACGGGCAGACGAAGGATCTGGCGCCTGTCACGATCTTTTCCGAAGAAAACCGGTTGATCAAGATTGTGAATAACGTCCGGATCATGCGCGCCGTGCAGCGTATTGTCAACGAGATGAACCAGAAGAGCAAATACTACCAATATCTGGTTGTCATGTACTATGCCGAGCTGCTGATCCTGATTTACCGTTATCTCGATGAGGCCTATCTTCCGATTTGTACAAACGATTCGTTGAAAAAGGCGATCTCCTATATCCGTTTGAACTACCAGTCCGATATCACGATCAGCGATGTCGCGTCGCAAACCGGAGTCGGAGAACGGTACTTGCGCAAACTGTTCTCCCAGTACCTGAACCTCTCCCCGCTGGACTACCTGAACCAGATCCGGATCAACAAAGCGATCGAGCTGCTGCGGAACACGGAGATGTCCGTCAAGGAGGTATGCTTTGCCTGCGGTTTCCAGTCCCCCCAATACTTCTCCCGTATCTTCAAACAACAAATGGGCATCTCTCCGCGGGAAGTGACGAAATAGAGAGTGCCGTTTTCTCTACTTTTTCCCTTGTTCTGTTCCTCGTAGCATAAGCAACCGGGAGCTTTACTGCCGTATCTTCTTCCCTCCGGGCTCTATCTTTGCAGGTAGAAAGACGAACTGTAAAAAGGAATTCACAATGAAAGAATGGAAAGACGATAAGGCCCTGTTTGCTTTGATAAAGGAAGAACTTTATACCGCAGTGGTCGGTGATATTATGGATAAGATGGGCTATACCCGCCAGTTTTTGCCTCCCCGTATCCGTCCGCTTCGTGACGACATGCTGGTGGCCGGACGTGCCATGACGGTATTGGAAGCCGATGTGCTGGATGCCGGAAAGGAGAAAGGGGTGAACCCGGTGCTGAAACGCTCCTTCGGCCTGATGCTCGAAGCGTTGGACGACTTGAAAGAAGGCGAGGTATATGTTTGTTCCGGCTCTTCCCCTGCTTATGCCTTGTGGGGCGAGCTGATGAGTGCCCGTGCGATCCAGTGCAAGGCGGCCGGAGCGGTTGTCAACGGCTACTCCCGCGATACGAAGGGAATTTTGGCATTGGATTTCCCTTGCTTCTCCTACGGTCCCTATGCCCAGGACCAGGCGCCGCGTGGAAAGGTGATCGACTACCGTGTGCCGATCGAAATGGAGGGCGTACAGATCAATGACGGAGATATCCTGGTCGGCGACATCGACGGCGTATGTGTCGTGCCTCGTGAGATCGAGGAAGAAGTATTCACCCGCGCCTTGGAGAAAGCCCGTGGTGAACGGATGGTCCTGAAGAAGATACAGGAAGGGATGAAAGCCCGCGACGCTTTCGATACATACGGAATAATGTAAGATGATATAATAAGGAAGGAGACAATACAATGAAGATTACAGACGTAAAAGTATGGTTGGTCCAGGGCATCAAATATAACTGGACATTACTGAAGATCTATACCGACGAAGGCTATACCGGCGTAGGCGAGGCCACCAACTGGCCCGGCAGCCCGATCGTTTTCGAAGCCGCCAAGCATGTCGGACAACGCATCATCGGCCTCGACCCGATGAAGACCGATTTTATCTGGACGAAGCTCTACCGCGATCTGAACTGGATCGGCCCGTACGGAGCCAGCCTGTGTGCGATCAGCGGTATCGACATGGCGCTGCTCGACCTGAAAGCAAAGGTGTTGGGCGTTCCCTGCTACGAACTGTTGGGCGGGGCTTACCGGAAAGATATCTTGCTCTATGCCAACTACTGGTTTACGGGCGGCGGACACAACGAGGCGGACTATGCCGCCCAGGCACGCCGTGTCATGGACGCCGGTTTTACGGGGCTGAAGTTCGACCCCTTCGCCCACACGAACTATTTCTATGGCGAAGACCTTGCCTCCAACCTGACCCTGACGGCGGAACAGCAGGACCTGGCGTTCAACGTATCCAAAGCCGTGCGCGAGGCTGTCGGTCCGGAATGCGACATCATGATCGAGACACACGCCATGCTGAACTACCGGGTTGCCGTCAAGATGGCGGAACGGCTGGCAAAGCTCGATATCACCTGGTATGAGGAACCCGCCGGCCCGGAAAGTTCGCAGACGCTCCGTGCCATGCGCGAACGCATCCCGTCGGATGTCGCCATCTGTGTAGGCGAGCGCCATTACACCCGTTTCGGCATCCGTTCGCTGCTGGAAAAGCATGTGTGCGACGTGATCATGCCCGACATCACCCGTTGCGGCGGACCGTCCGAGATGAAGCGGATGGCTACGATGGCGGAGGCCTACAACGTTCTGATCGCCCCGCATAACCCGAACGGCCCTCTCTCGACACTCGCCTCTTCGCATGTATGCGCCGCTATCCCGAACTTCTTCCGCCAGGAGTTTATGTTCAACGATGTTCCCTGGCGCGACACGGTGATCGACCATCCGATAGCCGAGATGGTCTATGACGGCCATCTGCACCTGTCCGACCGTCCCGGCCTAGGCGTGGACCTCGTTGAAGAGGAGATGGAGAAACACCCCGGCATCACGACGGATGCTCCCGATAACTTTTATATCTGATCCCTATGAGCTTTGTACTCGATTATAAAGATAAGGTAGTCCTGGTCACCGGAGTCTCCTCCGGGATCGGGTTAGGTGTCGCCAGGGAGTTCGCACGGGCGGGCGCCCATGTGGCAGGCTGTTCGCGCAAGTCTCCGAACGACGCGAGCGTGCAGGCTTTCCGCGAGGTGGTAGAACAGGAGGGCGTACGCTCGTTCTACCGCCCCGCGGATGTGACGGATGCGGAGGAGCTGAAAGGCTTCGTCGAAGAGGCGGCCCGTACCTTCGGACGTATAGACATGGTCGTCTCCAATGCCGGCATGAACGTGTTCGAGGGAGCCGAAGGTTGCACGGAGGAGCGTTGGCATTACAACCTCGATCTGAACCTGGCTTCCCACTGGCGTCTGGCCCGGCTCTGCAAGCCCTATCTCGAAAAGAGCGGCGAAGGCGTCCTGCTCCTGATGACCTCCAACCATGCTTTCAGCTCCATCCCCGGTTGCTTCCCTTATAACGTGACGAAAACGGCTATCACCGGCTTGGTGCGCAGCCTGGCGATCGAGTGGGGGCCGGCTGTCCGTACGGTGGGGGTGGCTCCCGGATTTATCGGCGGGCAACGACACCTGGTTCGACTCGTTCCCCAATCCCGAAGCGGAACGCCGGCGGACGATCGACCTGCATCCCGTCAAACGGATCGGGACGGTCGAGGAGGTAGGGGCGTTATGCGTCTATCTCGCTTCCCCGTATGCCCGGTTTATCAGCGGGACGACGATCCTGATGGACGGCGGGCGCTCGGCGTTGATGCAGGATGAATAAAAAACAGATACCATGAACACGATCGACTTAATAATCTTTATAGCCTACTGCCTCCTGATCCTCTGTGTCGGCCTTTTTGTCTCACGCGGCAGGAAGGGGGACGAGCGGGATGCCGGCGATTATTTCCTCGCCGGGCGCGGGCTTGCCTGGTGGGCGATAGGCGCTTCTATCATCGCTTCCAATATCTCCGCCGAACAGTTTGTCGGCATGTCCGGCTCCGGCTATGCCATCGGGCTGGCGATGGCGACCTACGAATGGATCGCCGCCCTCGGACTGATCCTCGTGGCGAAGTTCTTCATCCCGATCTTTTTGGAGAAGAAGATCTTCACCATGCCCCAGTTCCTCGAAGAGCGTTTCGACAAGCGCGTCAAGACGGTGATGGCGGTCTTCTGGCTGGCTGTCTTCATCTTTATCAATCTTACTTCCATCTTGTACTTGGGAGCCTTGACGATCGAGAAGGTGATGGGGATCCCGATGCTCTACGGCATAATCGGGCTGGCGGCCTTTGCCGGTATCTATTCGATCTACGGAGGATTGAAGGCGGTGGCGCTGACGGATGTGGTCCAGGTCGTGTTCCTGGTTGGCGGCGGGCTGGTCACGACCTATATCGCCCTCGACCTCCTCGGAGAAGGCGACGGCGTGTACCAGGGAATGGTCAACCTCTATGGCGAGGCGAGCGATAAGTTCCATCTGATCCTCGACAAGTCGCATCCCGGTTATAAGGACCTGCCGGGCATCTCCGTGATCCTCGGCGGCCTCTGGGTGGCAAACCTTTATTACTGGGGATGCAACCAGTATATCATTCAACGCGCGTTGGCCGCCAAATCGGTCCGGGAGGCGCAGAACGGGATGCTTTTCGCCGGTTTCATCAAGCTGTTCATTCCGCTTTTGGTCGTGATTCCCGGCATTGCCGCCTTTGCGCTGGAGGCTCCGTTAGAGAAATCGGACGAAGCCTACCCGTGGTTGCTCGGCAACCTCCTTCCGGTAGGGGTGAAGGGGGTGGCGTTTGCTGCTTTGACAGCCGCGATCGTCAGTTCGCTCGCTTCGATGATGAACAGTATTTCCACGATCTTTACGATGGATATCTACCGTTCCTATTTCCGGAAAGAGGCCGGACAGAAAGAACTGGTCCATACCGGACGTTGGGCGAGCTTCGGCTCGTTGCTAATAGCCGTGCTGATCGCCCCGATGCTGTCGGGGTTGGACCAGGCGTTCCAGTATATCCAGGAGTTTACCGGCTTTGTCAGTCCCGGCGCCCTGTCGATCTTCCTGGCAGGCTTCTTCTATAAACGGGCGACGGCAAACGGGGCGTTGGCGGCGGCATTGGGCTCGTTCGTCTTCTCCTTCGGCCTGAAGTTCCTCTTCCCCGGATTGCCCTGGATGGACCGCATGGGGCTTGTGTTCCTGATGTGCTGCGCGCTCATCGTCCTGCTGGGGAAAAAGGACCAGTCTGCCAACGCTTATACGCGCCATGACCCGGCTTTGTTCCATACCGGCCGGATGTTCAATGTAATGTCGGTAGTCATACTGGCGATATTAATAGGCTTTTACTACTTTTGGTGGTAAATTTATACACATGTAATAATAGGCACATAAATGAAACAGATAAAGACAATCCTATTCGCTTTCGGTTGCAGCTTACTGCTGTCAGGCACGAAAGCATTTGCACAGGTAGAGAGGCTTCCCGATGAAGCCTCCTATCCTGTCTTGCAGGAATTGGCTGGTGTCGAAACGCCTGCCGTCCTGCTGAGTGGAACCTGGCAGTTCCGGTATTCTCCGGATAGCAAGTGGGACAAGATACAGGTTCCCGGCGAGCCTGCTATGCAGGGCTATGCCATCGAGCACGACAAGCCGTTCACCTACCGGAAGTCGTTCACCGTCCCGGCCGATTACGCCGGCAAGCATACGATCCTGCGTTTCGACGGCGTCTACAGCCATGCCCGCCTGTTTGTGAACGGCACGTTCGTCCGCGAACATCATGGCGGCTTTACCCGTTGGGAGACGGATGTCACCCCCTTCGTCCGTCCCGGAAAGAAAAACGAGATTCGCCTCGAAGTGACGGATCGCCTGGACGATATTTCCTATGCCTCCGGCTATGCCCATCATCCGATCGGGGGAATCCTGCGCGATGTAACCTTGTTCGCATTACCCGAAACCTGCTTGTATGACTTCTACGCCGAGACACATCTGGATGCTGCTTACGAGGATGCCGTCCTGAAGATCGGCTACAGCAGCCCGGTTGCCGGAGGTGCGGAAGTCGCCTATACGCTGACCGACCCGTCCGGCAGACGCTATCCGTTGGTGCAATCCCGGTTCCCCCTGGAAGAGGGCGGGAACATGAATGAACTGCCCGTGAAGAACCCCTTGAAGTGGGATGCCGAACATCCGAACCTCTATACGCTGACCATCACCCTCAGCAAGGACGGAAAGGAGATCGGCCGTTTCGACCGCCGTATCGGTTTCCGTGATGTGAAGATAGAGAAAGACCGCATGTTGGTGAACGGCATGCCGGTGAAGTTGCGCGGGGCCTGCCGCCATGATATCCACCCGACACTCGGCCGCACGACGACTGCCGAACTGGACAGTCTCGATGTGATCCTCTTCAAACGTTCCAATATGAACTTTGTCCGTACCTCGCATTATCCTCCCACGGAACGTTTCCTGGAGTATTGCGACCGCTACGGCATCTATGTGGAGAGCGAGACGGCTGTCTGCTTTGTCGATACCTACCGGCAGAAGAACTATGCGCCGGGCAAGACCCAGGACAGTGCCGAGTTTACGCCCCGCTATCTCTCGCAATGCCGCGAGATGGTGAAGTCGTTCCGTTCCCATCCCTCCATTCTGTTCTGGTCGATCGGTAATGAAAGCGTGTACGGCACGAACTTCCAGCAATGCTGGGATTGGGTGAAGGCAACCGACAAGACTCGCCCGGTTATATTCAGCTATCCCGGATCGGTCGGTGAGAAGAAGCCGGTCTATGATATCCTGAGCATGCACTACCAGGATGTAAACGGAAACCTGAACCAATGGAACCGCTCTACCCATGGTTTCCAGGGGGAAGGGATACCTGCCCTGTTCGACGAGTGGGCGCACCCGGCGTGCTACACCTACGCTACCTTGCAGGAAGATCCGAATATCCGCGAGTTCTGGGGGCATTCGATCGAAAAGATGTGGAGCGGCCTTTTCGAGGCTCCCGGCGGCTTGGGTGGTGCGATCTGGGGATATGTGGATGAAACGTTTATGCTGCCCGAACCGAAAGTAGGGACTGCCTTCTGGAAAGAGTTTGCCCGTACCGCCAAGCCGGAGGATTATCAGGGTAAATGCGTTGGCTACGGAGAGTGGGGGATCGTCGATGTCTGGCGCCGTGAGAAACCGGAGTTCTGGGCTACCAAGAAAGCCTATTCGCCCGTCCGCCTGATGACGACCGAGGTGGCTTCCTTCCTGTCCGGACAACGTTTGTTGCTTCCGTTGTACAACCGCTTCGACCATACTGACCTGGATGAGATCAAGATACGTTATACCTACAAAGGTGTGGAGAAGGAACTTCCCGCTCCTTCCATCGCTCCTCACCAAAAAGGACTGTTGGTAATCCCTGCCGAGGCTTGGGAGGAAGGCGAACTGTTGTCAATTTGTTTCTATACAGCTACGGGTGAGTTATTGGATGCCGAACAAGTTTCATTGGGCAGCGATTACCACGTTCGCCTTGCCGATTCGGAAGCATCTCCGGTAAACGGTGTGTTGCAGGTAGAGGAAACCGCCGGTATGATGACGATTAAAGGAGACGGTTTCGAGATCCCTTTCTCCAAAGAAACCGGCCTGATCAGCAACGCGACCTCCAAGGGGCAGGTCATCATCGAGAAAGGCCCGTTCCTCCATCTCGACATCAACCTGAACCATCTGACCGGAGCCGAAGTGCGTAAGAGCGCCCGGAAGTTCCTGACCTCCGACAGCGATTGGAAGAAGCAGAGCTTGACCTATACCCGCAAAGAGGGAGCGGTGGAAGTCGCCCTCTCCGGCTTCTATCAGGATGTACAAACGGATATCCTGATCCGGATATCTCCCGCCGGGGAAATGAATGTCAGCTATGTCGTTGCGGGACAGCCGAACGGATATCTGCGTGAGACGGGCTTGTCTTTCTACCTGCCCGAACGTCTGGACTATCTGCAATGGGAGCGCAAAGGCATGTGGAGTTGTTACCCCGAAGGCGCTTTTGCCGGAAACACGGGCGAGACTTCCCTTTATAACCCGAAGCAAGTGCGATATGGCGAGAACCCTGCTCAACCCTGGTCGGCCGATACGCACAACTATTACTATTGGGCGGATGCCGGTGCAAACTGTGACCGTCCGTTGACGCAAATGGCAAAGGGTATGAAGGAGAACATCTATCGCTATACCCTTTCCGCTACAGGTGTGAAGGCAGGGCTTACGGTTTGTTCACCGGACGCATCCCTGGCTTGCCGCACCTCCAAAAGAGGAGACGGGCAGTTGATGCTTTACATTAATAATCGTTGGGATTACCCGGAGATTGCCTGGGGCAACTATTGCAAGACGTTGGAGGCGGTGCCTTGCTATGGCGAGATGAAGATACGGTTCTGATTAAATTAATAAGAGAAGATAGCATGGAACTGTGTCAAAACTGCCTTGTCCCTGCGCTTGACGCGGGGCCGCAAAAGAACAGGCCTTATTAATCAGATATTTATAGGGTCAGTTCTAATGCGATCCCACGTCAAGCGCGGGAACGGGGCAGTTTTGACACAGCTCCACGTATTGTTTAAAGATGGAGTTTCCCCTTGATCGCCTTCGGTATCGCGTCCTTATGGACCATCACATAGATGGTTTTGGCGCGGACGAAGCTCTCGGACATGTTCAGGTAGCCGCCGAACTTGTTGCGGTCGGTTCCCCATGAGTTCTTGGTGATGTAGTATTTCGTGCCGTTCTGGTCTTTGGCGATGCCGGTCAGGTGCATCAGGTGGTCGTCGGTGGTCACGAATGATTCGAATCCGGCCTGGCGCACTTCCGGGGTCACGTTGATTTCCGGGTAGGGACGTTCGAACTTGAAGACCTCTTCTAAGCGTTCCTTCTCCCCTAATTTCTCGAAGCGTGCGCGATCCGTATTCGACAGGTCTTCCACCTTCTTCACTTCCGGGTTGATGGCGACACCGTTCGTAAAGGAGAATCCCTTCTCGCTCACGTCTCCGTCCCAGCAGACCGTATAACCGTTGTTCAGGGCATAATCCACCGTTTGCATCATCTCGTCGAGCGGCAGGTTATACATCAGGGAATGTTCCCAGTTGTCCGGCACTTCCACGTCGAACTTCACATAATACGGATGATGCGTGAAGCTGGTCAGTTCGATATAGTCGTCCATATTCAGTCCTAAGGATTCGGCGAATGACTTCGGCGTATATTCCTTTCCTTTATACGTGAACTTCTCCGGCAGCTTTCCCAGGTAGGTGTCGAACAGGTTAGCAATCAGCTTGTCATATTCCGGACTGCGCTGTTTCGCCTTCACTGCCACATCGGCGATGGCGTGCATGTAGCGAACCATCTCGCTGTGGTTATGCTTCTCGGAGTCGTAGTTGATACCCGTATATACCTCTTCCGGTACGATCCCTACCTGGCGGTACGCATTCATGAAAGTATGCGAAAGGCTGCCCTGCCCGATATTACCGTCCCCGCGACGCAGGTAGTTGTCCTGCAACTGGTTCATATATTTCTGGCGGACGATGAACATCTCCGAAAGGTCATACGTGCCTTTCCCCATACGAAGCAGTTCGGATTCCATAAACGACGTAGTGGCAAAGCACCAGCAAGTCCCTGTTGCCGCTTGGTTCTTAACCGGGGTAGCGGGAACCGTTACCACTTCCGTAAACTGGTACCCCTGACCGAACGTTGCCGAAGCAGAGAAAGCCAGCATGCAAGATAGAATAAGTGATTTCATGTATATAAAGATTAAATTATTAATTATCGTGTCTTGGAAAGCAACTATTATCTATTATATGAATATCGGTCAATTGTTCAGAATCCCCTCGCGAACATCTTCCAGAACTCGTCCGCCATCTCCTGCCAGCGCAGGATTGTCGCTCCTGCGAAGTCGGCCGTGTAACCGGTCAGGAAAGCCCGTGCGGTCTCTTCCCCTTTGCTGTCCTGCAACTCTTTGTAGCGGTTTTCCACGAAAGGCATTTCGGATAAGCCCTTTTCCTCGAAATGGGCGACCGCGCCGTTGATCTTCTCTTTGGTCAATCCCCAGCGGACCGTAGCCAGTTTGTTTGCCGTCCGGTATTTCCAGACGATGGCATCTTCACGGTGGCGGTGTTGTCCGCAGATACCGAAAGCAGCCGGCAGGTCGGTCGTACCGGAGAAGATCGGGATACGCGGGCTCTGCCCCGGATTGTCGAACGACAGCCAGGCAACGCCGCCCACTGCATCCGGCAACCAGTTGCGCAGCTGTATCACGTGCGAGTAGGAACATTGCGGAACCGCCACTAAGCGATTGCGTGTCACCGTCCCTTCCTTCACGCCGTTCAGCATATTCAGCATATCTGTTCCCATCCAGGGGTTAGCCGCCGGACTTGTGATCGTATCCGTTTCCTTCGTCTCCTTGTTCTTGACAGCCACTTTCAGATTCTTCGTCATGTCCCATTCCGTCCCTTCATACGTCTGGCGTAGCAATGCCATCACATCCGTTACGGCAACCGGCTTGTCCGGCTTCACGCTGATCGGCAGCTCTTCCGAGTCGTACGACAGTTGGAGGGAAGGGGCAAGCGCATTCAGAATGAAATACTCGCGGATGCTGAATGCCTTCGGTTCGCCGAAATAGTTGCCTCCGCTGTAAGCTTTCCAGAACTTGAACGGCTCCTTGCCGTCCCAGAACTCCATCTTCTTAGCAACAGAAAATACGTTTTCGGAAGCCATATAGTTATCCCTGTCCTTCAGGTCGAGCGTCGAGATACGCGAGATATTGGCCGACACCCCCACATGATCGTCCGGGATGCGGACAGCCGCCCATACACCCCCGATCTTGTCCGGCCCCTCGCCGAACACCTCGAAATGCCAGACCTCGTTCGGGTCGGCGATCGTCAGGCATTCCCCCGAATCCCCGTAGCCATGTTCGGCAACCAATTGCCCGATCAGCCGTATCGCTTCGCGTGCTGTCGTGCAACGCTGCAAGGCTATCTTTTCCAACTCCTCGATCATGAACATACCTTTCTTGTTCTGCAACTCTTTGCGCCCGGAGATGGTCGTTTCGCCGATACCCAACTGTTTTTCGTTGAGGCAAGGGTAGGCGGTGTTCAGGAACTGGTAGGTAGAGCGGGCTTCCGGTATTGTCCCTTTCAATTCCATATTCGTGCGATCGGCAGGATATTCGGTGTGCATGCGGCCGTTATAGATGGCGACTGTCGTGTCGCGCTCGTAGCGTGCCGCCGGGACGATCTCCATCCAGGTGCGATAGTTCCCGTCGCAGGTGTGACTGGTCATGACCGAACCGTCGGCCGATGCTTTCTTGCCGACCAGGATGCTTGTACAACTTTCAGGAGTGTTGACCGGTCGGGAGTATTCGATTTCCTGGGCCCGAAGGCTGTTCCCGTAACAGATAAGTACAATAAGAAGGATAATTAGTCTATTCATGGCATTATCTTTAATTTTGTGGCTAAAGATATGAAATTTTCATATATTTGCTACCCCTTGCCGGGGGATTAATCCCCCGGTAAAAGAGGAATATCCCTGTAAGGAAATGATTAAATATAAATATGCCATGAAGAAACTAATTTATTTAAGCACATTACTATTTCTATTCGTGTTGCCGATGATGGCACAACAACCTTTGTTCCCGACACCCGCAAAAGTGCAGAACGGGAAAGGCTCTTTCGTTATCGGAAAGAATCTCCAGGTACAAGGCAATGGCGGGTATGCCGACAAGTTAGCCGCCGCCCTGCCGGCCGAGTTGAAAGAAGCCGGTTTGCAATCGTCACCCGCCAGCGGAACCATCCGTCTGGAACTGACAAACGATTGCAAGATGGCCGATGAAGCCTATACGCTTGTCGTCGAACCGAACAGCATCCTGCTGCAAGCCTCTTCCGAAGCCGGCCTGTTCTATGCGAAGGAAGCCCTTCTGCAACTTTCCCGTTTCGGCAAAGGTAACGTGCGTGCCTGTAAGATACAAGATCAGCCCCGCTACGGCTGGCGCGGTTTCATGCTCGACGAGAGCCGCCACTTCTTCGGCAAAGAGAAGGTAAAACAATATCTGGATATCATGGCGTCCCTTCGCCTGAACGTCTTCCACTGGCACCTGACCGACGAACCGGGCTGGCGCATCGAGATCAAGCGTTATCCGAAGCTGACCACCGAAGGGGCTGTCGGCAACTGGCACGACCCGAAAGCGCCCGCTACGTTCTACACCCAGGAAGAGATCAAGGAGATCGTTGCCTATGCAGCCGATCGCCACATCATGGTCGTTCCCGAATTCGACATGCCGGGCCATGCTACTGCTGTCTGCCGTTCCTATCCTGAAATCTCCGGTGGAGGCGAGGGCAAATGGCAACATTTCACGTTCCATCCCTGCAAGGAAGAGACGTTTGAGTTTATCAGCAACGTGCTCGACGAGATCGTCGCCCTGTTCCCGTCTCCCTATATCCATATCGGAGGCGACGAGGTGCACTACGGCAACCAGAGCTGGTTCACCGATCCCGAAATCCAGCAGTTCATCAAAGATAAGAACTTAGGTAACGAAACGGGCCTTGAACAGTATTTCATCCGCCGTGCCGCCGATATTGTCGCCTCCAAGGGCAAGACCATGATCGGCTGGGACGAGATGATCGATGCCGGTGTCTCTCCCGACAAGGCTGTCATCATGTGGTGGCGTCACGACCGCAAACACCAGTTGGTGAAAGCGCTCGAAAACGGCTACCGGGTGATTATGACCCCGCGCCGTCCGTTGTATGCCGATTTCATCCAGTACGGCGGTCATAAGGTGGGTCGTGTGTGGGGCGGTTACAACACGATCGAGGACATCTACCGTTTCCCCGAACCTATCATCCATC
>OBAG01000315.1_pt1 | contig 51050 bp, 66 predicted proteins | sample 1517701 | NCBI WGS metagenome assembly OBAG01 (sample SAMN04571702, study PRJEB22368) | human gut metagenome | biome: human gut; material: stool | host: Homo sapiens | place: Luxembourg | collected 2012-09-07 | reverse complement strand
CTTATAAAATAAGGCTTAGGGAGTTTTTATTCTCTTACAACTGTCAAAGTCAGGATTATATCACATAATTCGACAATTTTATAAAAAAAAATAACTATCCACATCAGAATAGTCAAAACTTTACGAATTAGAATTATATAATTTCAATCAAATGAGTAAAGAAATCATTTATATTTGAAAAGTTAATTTTATCAAGATAATCCAAGAATAGTGAATGAATATCTTTTTTATTTAATGATCTATCAATAGTTATTTCTAATAGATCATCATCCTTATTTATATATAGCTTAAGAAAGTAATAATTTTTCATTTCATAATCCAGTTTGTTCGTGGCATCTTTCTTTTTTTCAGGAATTGATTTTTCATAAGTAAATAAGTTTAAAGTATATGAATCCTTATTAATAGTATGGTGGTCAATCGCAAAATCACTAATACTTTTATTATTAGTTTCAGAGTCTACAAAAACATTAGTAATTGCATTTTTTTTACTTTGAATTATTGATTTTAACTTATTAAAATTATCCATAACTAACCACCTGTAAAAACATTATAACACACTACAAAAAATATATTACATTTCTTTATTATTATTTTCATTTTTTTTATTTTTATTCCTTTTTAGCTTATTTAATAATCTATCTTTTTTATATTTTATAATGTCATCCTTATAATATATATACTGGCATATAAGACTTGTATCTGCAAAATCCACATTCTCGTATTTATCTTTAGGTTCAACATAAGAAATTAAATGTCTTTTTAATTGAGCCATTTCTTCTTCAATATCTTCAGGTAAGGATCCACAATATTTTCCTTCAAGTGCATCAAGTGTTTGTAATATAACAAACATACCTTCATGAATCTCGTGGTTATCATAAACATATTTACCCATAATAAAATCACCTCGTGTGTGATGTTAACTCTTAATAATAATTAAAGCAAGTCATTTACAATAAAAAAGAGTAGAAGTTATCTACTCATAAATCATAATATCTTAATCTTACGATTGTTCGTAAAAACAAAAATTTTCCAATCAAACAATTGGTGCTGTTAACTCTATATGATTTCCTTCACTATCCACAAATTCACATACCCAATTATTTCCAATCTGAGTTAAAGGAAAACATATTTCTAAATGGGATATTTTTTCTTTTAATATTTTTATGTCATCTACCTCTATGCTTGGTAGACAATTACTACCAAAAGAATGTTCTTCATTCATTTCTTTATAAGCAAATAAACCATACCTAAACCCATTTATATCAAAAACACTATAAACATTATCTTCCTTAACTGGCTTCACTTCAAAAAAGTTAGTATAAAAATTAATTGCTCTTTTCATATCATTAACACACACATATAGTGATTTTATTTTCATAGATAATCACTCCCATATATAATTATATCATAATTTTCAATCTTCTAACTGTTCGTAAAATTACTATTTTTAGATTTAAATAAATTTATCATAAAAAAACGACTTTTCCTTTATAAAATAAGGAAAAATCGGAATAAACTCTGGCAGGGGCAGAAGGACTCGAACCCTCGCGAATGGTTTTGGAGACCATCATACTACCACTATATTATGCCCCTATAAATGCTCAAATTAGAGCAATTTAATTTATATTATAAAATGATATATTATTATCATTTATAACCAAATTTGATTTGAAACTCTTTGTTTCATTTTTTTACTTATGCCACCAAAAGTGCCACCAGTTCAATGCCTATCATTTAGAGAACCTAGTAGTTATAAGGTAAAATCAATCTTTTTAACTTCAATATCGGAAGTTTTGGAGACTCCCATTATACCATTTAACTAATCCCCTAAATCGGACAAATTAATAATATCATATTTTTTTTATTTTATCAACTAATTTTGATACTCTTTTGCATATAATATATGGGAGGGTTTATTATGGCTATTGTTGCATATAATACAAAAGAACTTGATTTACTAGCTAGACTTATGAGAGCAGAAGCAACTGGTGAAGGTAATCTTGGAATGCTTATGGTTGGTAATGTTGGAATAAATAGAGTTATAGGAAATTGCTTAGATTTTAAAAATATAACTAGTATTTATCAAATGGTATATCAAGATCCAGGAGGGTTTTCTGGAACAGATAGTCCACTTTTTTATAGTTCATCAAGTACTGCAGAAAAAAATCTTGCTAAAAGAGTAATAAATGGTGAATACTTTCATCCTGCGACTAATGCACTTTGGTTTTATGCACCAGGATCTGGTAATTCATGTAAACCAACATGGTTTAATCAAAAAAATAGTGGAAGATATAAAAATCATTGTTTTTATGTTCCTAAAAAAGGAGTTTGTAAAGACTTATACTAAAAATACCAATGCTTTTACACATTGGTATTCTTTTTTATTTGAAGTTCATCGCCAACTCTAAGTACATCTGATTTTAAGTTATTTAACTGTTTAATATCATTTATTGTTGTGTTATAATCTCTAGCAAGTTTCCATAAACTATCCCCTTTTTTAACAGTATAAACTATAATATCATTACCTGTTTCAGTTCCAGTTGGAATAGTAAGAATACTTCCTGCAGTCAATATATCACTTGTTAAATTATTTTTGTTTTTTATATCATCTATACTAACATTAAATATTCTAGATATTGACCATAGTGTATCTCCATTTTTGACTACATAAGTATTTTCTTCATTAATTATATCATCTTCTGAAGGTGTTACTATAGTTGTAGAAGATGGTATATTTATAATTTGACCTATACTTAATAAATCACTAGTTAAATTATTAACTTTCATTAAATCATTAACATTAACTCCATATTGTCTTGCGATTGAATATAAACTATCTCCTCTTTTAACTACATATGATATATTTGTATCTTCTGCTTTATAATATTCTGGTACTCTTAAAGTTTGACCTACATATAAGATATTACTTTTTAAATTGTTTAATCTTTTTATTTCATTTACATTAGTATTAAATTTTTTAGCAATATTCCATAAAGTATCTCCTCTTTTTACAGTATAAGTAGTAGATGAAATACTTTCACCATATGGAATATTTTTATATTCAGCAACTGCTTTTACAACTGCTTCAGCATATTTTTCCCAATTATTTTTTATTCTTTCTGCATCACCTTTATTATCAAGAAATCCATATTCAATAATTATTGGTTCTGTTACACCTGTATTCCTGTGGATAAAATAATAATCCTTACTATTATCACTTGGTAATCTTCTTTGATATGCTTTTCTTATAGATTGACCTTCTTTACTTAAATTTTCAAGTATTAATTTTGATAGTGTATCATTATTCCTAAGAGCATATATAACTTCTGCTCCTGATGAGCCACCTGCATTTAAATGATTTGATATAACAAGTACATCAGGTGAATTACCATATGCGTTTAATATTCTGTTAACTCTTTCTGTTGGAGTTACTGTTTCATCAGTACTCCTAACAAGCGTAGAATTTGCACCTAATTCATTAAATCTTCTATTTAAATACTCAGCAAATTTTAAAGTGTATTCCTTTTCAACAAGTCCATTTCCACTAGTTCCAGGATCACTTCCACCATGTCTGGCACCTGTTAAACCCAAAAACTATATTTTATTATTTTTATAGGTTATATTTTATAAATCAAGATTCCATTCAATCTTAATTTCTCTTGTTTTAGTATCTTTATCTAATGTACCAATATATATTTTTTCTATAAACTCATCCACAATTATTCTAGTTAGTTTATCAATTTTTTTATATTTTTTTAGTATACTTTCTATATCTTTAGAGTTTTCCTTTCTCTCTTTAGTATCACCAAGTTCTTTTTCTATACCTTCAAGTCTAGTTTGATAGGATTCTACATCTTTTGTGTATTCTTCCCTTAACATAGAAAAATCTTCTTCTGATATAACGCCTTTCATCTTATCCATATATAGATTTTTAAAGTATAATTTACTTTCATTTAACCTCTTTTCAAGATTTGCTTTTTCTTTATTCAAATTAGTTATTAATGTATCTTGTCTGTTTTGTCTTTCTAATGTTTCATCAAATTCTTTTTTTAATAAATTTTGATTACATTTTTTCAAAAGACTATTGATAGCATCAAGTACATATTGCTCAATAATATCATATCTAATTGATTTGTTATTATCGCAAATATGATATTTTTTATTTCCTTTACATTGTAAATATGCCCTTTTCTCAACGACTCCACCAGCACATTTAATATTACATTGATTTCTCATAAATATTTTTCCACATTCAGCACAATAAACTTTGCCACTCAATATGTGGACTTTCCCATCTTTAGCTGGTCGATGATGATTTTTTAATCTTCTCTGTACTAAATACCAAGTTTCACTATCAACAATAGGTTCATGAGCATTTTCAGTAACACACCATTCAGATTTAGGAACACTTTTAGATTTATGATTTTTATAACTAATATTTGTTCTTTTTCCTTGTACTAGATTTCCCATATAAGTTTCATTTCTAAGCATAGTTGCAATTGTATCTGGTGTCCATATTCCAGTAGTTTCATAATCGAAATTACAACATACAAAATTACTTCCAATAGATTTTTTATAAAGAGACGGACATAATATTTTTCTTTCATTTAAACTTGCACATATTTTGTGATAACCAAGTCCATTTTTATATTTTTCAAAAATCTCTCTAACAATAGGTGCAACATTTTCATCAATAATAAGTTTATGTTTATCATTAGGATTTTTCATATACCCATAAGGTGCAAAACTTCCCATAAATAAGCCATCTTCTCTTTTATTCTTTAATGATTTTTTTACATTGTTAGATAAATCTTCCAAATACCATTCATTGACAAGACCATTTATTTGGCGAGATTTTTTATTTGCCTCATTATTAGTATCAGCATTATCAACTATACTTACAAATCTAACTCCCCATTCAATAAATTTGTTATGTAGATACCTTTCTATTACTTCCATATCTCTTGAAAATCTACTTTGTGTTTTACATAGTACAATATTTATTCTTCCATTTTCACAATCATTAATTAATCTATTAAAATCTGGTCTTTCAACCCCAGCTCCGGAATAATCATCATCTGAATAAATATCTACAACTTCCCAATCTTGATCCAAAGCATATTTTAAAAGCATACTCTTTTGATTAGCGATTGATTCACTATCATCACTTTTGTTTTTCTTATATCTATCTTCATCAGATAGTCTACAATATACACCTACCTTTTCCATTTACTACAACACCTCTAATCTTAAGAGTTGTAGCAAATTTAAATCTACAAAGATATTATATATCATTTTAAGAATTATTTAAAGCTACGCTATTAATATTTTCATTTGCTAATATAACTCGTAAAAGTTTTTTTGCTATAATATCTTCTAATTTTTTTTCTTCTATAATTACATTATTTTTATTTACAAATACTACATTATAATTTACCTCCATTTTATCAGTACCCCCTTTTTTATTTTTTATATAGAATGCCCTCCTATTTTTAACATATATCAATCCTCCTTAAATTGACTTAATAATTCTTCCATATATGCTTGTTCTTCAGGGCTTGCTTTTTCTGATTTGCAAACTTCTGGATGCTCCATCCAATATGGAATTAATTTATTATTTTCATTATTTCTTGTATATTCTTTTCTTTTATATTGGTAATTTTTTTCTATGTTCTCATCCTTATTTTTTTCTAACACTTTAGAATTTTCTTTACTAACTATCATCTCATTTAAAAATATTCTTCTCTGATTATTAACAAATTTAACGCATATATAATTTTTTCTTTTCAAATTATTAATAGAATTTGAAATTGTTTTTTCTTTCACATTTAACTGATTTGCAAAATAACTATTACTAGCGTAACAATACTCCTTATTGTTCGATAATGAATTAATCAATCCATAAACTAATTTATCTGTTTGGGAACAAGTTTGGTCATTTAATATTATTCTTGGTACGGCAATAAAATACCTTATAAAAGCCATATATTCCTACTTTCAAAATATAGTTTCTAGTAATTTTAAGCACAATAATCCTAGGAGGATTTTTTATATCTATCCCCCAAAGATATTGTTTGAATTCATTCTATATCATCTATAGAATAGGTACTATCATAAATCTACGAACATTTACTGTACCCTATTTGTTAGCGATAATTCTATTCTAACAAATTGTATATTCGTATAATCCTCTGTCATATTCAATAAACTTTATATAATTATATTTTTCTAGTAATTGTAAGTTCTTTTTAAATCCGACATTCTTTATACTTTTTATTTGCTTTTGAACTTTTCCAATACTTATATGTGCTATAGTCCTGTCAAATGCTTCTGAATATAGATAAGCATATATTTCCTTTGCCTCTGGTTTAATATTCTTATCTCTCCATATTCTATGTTTTGAAATATCTAAATGTTTTATACAAATCATTCATATCTTTTCCTCCTTTCTTATTGATGAGTTTTACATCAAAACTAGCATTAATATAGCATTATAAATTGAGTTTGTCAACACAATAATTACTATTTTGTTGATTTTTACATCAATATGTGTTATACTTTATTTATCAAATAAAAAAGAGGTGTATTAAAATGTTAAAGAAAAATACTACTGAACTAGGTAAAACCATAAGTGAAGCAAGAGAAAAGCTAGGTATATCACAAAGAGAACTTGCTCGTAAAGCAAATATGGATTGTGCTGAAGTATCAAGAATAGAAGCTGGTAAAAGATTAAAACCAAATGTTTTATATTTAAAGGGTATTGCAGAAACACTAGGTTTAAGTTTAGTTAAACTTATGGAACTTGCTGGTTATAATGATATAGATATAAATTGGGGACAAGATTTAATCAATAAAAGATCTACTACTGATTATCAAGAACAAATTAAATCTTACGAACAATTTTATTTTGAGGTTTTAGAAGAATTAGAAACAAGAAGAAAAACAGACTTTGCAATTAAAGGAGGAATTGCTGATTTAATTGATAAATTAGAACTGGCAAAAATAGAAAAGAAAGAAATTTCAAATGATGAAATATTAGATAGATTAAAAGAGTTAATACCGATGATTAGACCTAACTTAGAAAAACTTGATAAATCAAAATATCCTAAATTAGATATGGGTGTATTTCCTAAAATGGAAATAAAATCTACAGCTAAATTAAATACTATAACAGGAAAATTTATAGATGAAGAAAAGTAGTTTTATTTATCTTATACTTATAATTTATCAAAAGAAAAATAACCTTTTTGCTTTAGTCATTTGACTTTAGCATTAAGGTTATTTTTATATAAAGAATATGTGGCACGTTTTGTCAGCTATGCTGATGAAAGTGGCGATAGTATTCTTTATTTTTATGAAACGATAGTGAAGTAAAAAGGCAACAATATTACTTACATAGTTTGTAATATGTTGCTTAAATGGGGTATCAAAAGGGGGTAACACCTTTGCCCACCGATATTGGTTTACCAATATCGTAGTGGGTTACTATCTTGCCTAAAAGATAGTTATAACGAAAGTAAACTTTCTTTATTTATTCTTCATAAATAATAGTTTCATCATCTCTCAATATACTTACATTATACTTATTTCTTTTTTTACAATCATCAACATATTTCTTTCTATCATCTGTATAATGGCAAAATAAAATTCCATCAAATAATCCTAAACCATTATAATCATTTAATCCAACTGAATTATTATCAAATGGTAATACATGTTTAATGTTTTTTGTAACAATATGTGCTCCTGCACTACCACCTATATATGTTGCCCCATTTTTTACATATTTGATAATTTCCTTATCAAATTTTGTATCTTTCAGCATTTTTAACATACTAAAAGTATTACCACCGCCTATATAGATTGCATCAATATTTAAGTTTTTAAATTTGTTAGCTTCTTTATAGTTGAAAATATATATATTTTCTCGTTTAAATCCATATTCTTGCAATCTATCATAATATTTATTGCTTTTTATTTTTTCTATTGTTGCATTCTCATTTGGAATATATAATATTTTGCATTTAGACACATCTTTTAATTCAGACAATATTTTCTTCCTCGAATTATCTGTTAAAAAGTCTGTAGATGTAAGTATGAGTTTCATTTTAATAATTCAACTCCTTCATTACTTTTTTAAACACTTTTTTTACTACCTCATTCGACATTTTTTCTTCATTTGAACCACTTAGTCCATCATAAAAGGAATTAAAATAGTAATTTTTAGGTTCAATTATCTTTTTTGCAGGAGTCATTTGATTTAAGGCAAAATTCCTACTTTTACGTAAATGATTTTTTCTTTCTCTATATCCCAAAATATATTTTTCATTTTCCATATTATAATCTATTGCTGCTAATAAAATGGCCACATTACCTGATAAAGAAATTCTTTTATTTAAATCTTTATATAAATGTACGATTCTTTGAATATATTTTTTATTGTTTATATTTAAATTCATATAATAGTGTCCAACCCTACCATCAGATTCTAAGCCATATATACTATAAAAATTTTTTTCACTTGGTAAATGAGTATAGATTTCTTCTATATTTTCTTCTAAAGCTAATTTTTTTAAATGAACATTTGGGTATTTATCTATAAAGGTTGATAACAGATTACTATAGAATTGTGGAAAAATAAAATCAACAGGCAATTTCGATATAACTTTAATATAAAGTTCTTTGTTATTTAATAATTTTTCTGACGTTCTATATGATAATCTACCATTAATAACGAGATTATTAATAACCATATCTTTTAACTTCCATAATTCTTCATAACTGTGAATTGGTGACCAATTTTCGTTAAAAAAATTATCAATATAAAAACCAATAGTTCCTGAAACATTTAAATTTTTAGTTATTTTAGGTAAATTATGTCCATAAAAAACATATTGTTCTTTATCCAAATAAAAATCTTCGTTTGAAATAAATGCACTATAAATTAATGAAAGTGATTTTTCTAAAGATTCAGAACTATTATTTAAAGAAACAAATGGTTCCATATTACACCTCCCTAGTCATTTTAATTAAATCACTATTAAATCTACTTAATGATTCTCTGATTATACTATCATTATATAATTCTTTTATTGTTTTATTATCTATTAAATTGTTATTAATTTCACGAATTTTATGTCGAATCTCATTTATATTCCTAAATGTATTTCCAATCATACAAGATTCATTCCCTTCTGCATTTAATAAAATCGTTGGTATTTTGAATCTTTTTGATTGAATTGCAGTTATATTGTACGATTCAAATATTGACAATTGAATATATGCTTTTGAATGATATAAGACATTTAAAAAATCTTTTTCATTAAACTTTCTCATAAACACATCATTATTTTGCTTAACATAACTATTTATTCCTGCTACTAAAATATTATTTGTTATTTTTTCCTTTTTGGCTAACTTAATGAAATTAGATATACCTTTTGCATCATAATATGCCGGGCTTTCGCTAGCACATACAGTTACAAATTTATTATAATATTTTTCTAATCTTTTTATATTTTTTTTGTAGTAATCACTATTTAAATTTTTTATTCCAATTTGAATGGTTTTTGCATCAAATCCATATTTTAAATATTGATTCGTAACTTCTTTTGATGGAGTTAATATTGATATGTTTTTTTCTTTACATATATTATATAATCTTGCTATAAAATTTTTTCTCTTTTTAAATACTTCGTAATCAATTGAAACATGCATAAAAATAGAAATTTTTTTATTATCAAAATATTTATCTAATTCATCTATATATATTGTTTTGTCTCTTCCTGTAGAATGTATTATAACTATACTATTTTTATCATTATTTATTTTTTTCAGTACTTCCTTTGTTAAACGATAATCTTTTAAATATGGAGTATATAAAATATTATTACTATATTTTTCACACAGTGGTATTAATAACTTATGAATTGAACCAAATCCATTATGATCAATTATATGATATATTCTCATTGTTATCTTTCCCCCTTTTTAATATGCAAAATCCAATTTCTAATTTTATAAATAAATCCTCACTCATTTGATTAGAATATATTTTATAACTAAAAAATAGAAAAGTCAAATTATTTACTCATAAAAAATTGTTATATTTTATCTTAACTAATAATTTAGCCTCTTCTAATATCTCTTATTGTTCTATCTATTATACCTTATTTTCTTAATTACTTTCCTTAATAAATCTTAAGGAGTTATTTTTTCATATTTATAGTTGAAATACTCCAAGTTTAAATATAATAGATCTGTTGGTAATGATTTATGATAATATTTACATAATTCATTTTCTTCATTTTTGTATAATTCGATATCTAATTTCATAATCATTCCATCCTTATTTATATAGGTCGTTATCATTATATAGTTGCATAACCAACAATCAACAAGCTTCCATGATTGTTAGTTTTGAATTATAGAAAGGTATAATCTGGATTATTTTTCATTTTTTCTATTTCAGCATCTGTATAAAACCATGGTGAAGTATCAATTCCTCGTTTTTCACAATCTTCTGCTATTTCATTTATTGTATCATAAATATTTGTTAAACATTTTCTTAATTGAGCAACGGTCATTTCAGGAATTATTATTTTAACCTTTGTATCACCAAAATTAAACTTCTTTATTTCATGCTTAATAATTATTTCGTCATCCATCATAAAAATAGTACCCCTTTCCTTAAAATTATATCATAAAACACTGTTTAAATTAATATCAATAATAACATTTTAACATATTGAAAATAACTCTAAAAAATTTTAAATTTTTAAATTTTTTTATTATTAAAAAGAATATAGTTGTTTCTAAAACAAACATAATAATAGCTACTTCTATTGCCATGCCTGGACTAGCCATAGTTAAAGCAAAATCTTTTGGAATATTCAATAATTCACAATAACTAATACCAATATTATAATTAAAACAAATTAAATGAAACAATCCTAAAAGAATTAATATTAATATGAAAAATTTAAAAAAACATAAACAAACATCTTTAAAGTGTAGAAACATAATCATTCTCCTCTCAAAAAAATTATAGCATACTTTTGGTATCAAAAGCCATTTCAATGGGAAAATTAAAATGGTGATAATCTATGTTAGATAATAATTTAAAATATGCAAGAGAAGATTTGGAAATGACACAAGAAGAATTAGGTTATGTATTTGGTGTAAAAAAAGCAACCATATCAAATTGGGAAAACGGCTATGATATAATTCCATTAAATAAGTTAGTTAAATTTTGTAATCTTTACAACTACTCTTTTGATTTTATTGTTGGATTTACCAGAGAAAATAAAATCTACCCTAAACTAAATAAAATCGATAAGATTAAAATTGGAAAAAATCTTAAAGATTTGAGAAATAGATTAAATCTTACACAACAACAAATTGCAGACGAATGTTCTATTTCTCGAGCAACTTTTTGTCATTATGAATTAGGAATGAATTTAATATCAACATTAACCTTATATACAATTTGTAAAAATCATAAAATATCAATGGATTCTTTCTTAAGACAATAAAAAAAAGTGAGAATATGTGAAAAATCAACACATATCTCACTTTTTTTACAATTTTAAATCAAAATCATTTTCAACATCTTCATCTTGTTTATAATCTTTATTTTCTTTTCTAATATCAAAATTATTTTTTAAATAATCAGGAATATCCGCATATTCAAATAATTCATCTTCTTTAGTAGTATTTTTTGCTATTTCATAAACATCATTGGAATTAAAATCTTCATTATCATAATAATCCATTATTTCGTTTGTGGTTGCATCTTTAGTAGCTTCATTACCAATTTGTAGTAATTTTCTAAAAAACCTCTTTATAGCCCCCAGAATAGTATCTATATAAGATTTTAATTTGTTATTTTCTTGTAATAAATTGTTATTTCTAGTTTTTAATGATTTAATTTCTCTTTGATATTTTTGATTATTTTTTTCTAAACAATTATAGCTATCAACATAATTATTTATTTCATTAAAAACTTCATTTATTTTTGGTTGTAATTCCATAACTTTTTTAGATTCATTTATGGCTTTATTCATAGTATCAAAAGTTTCTTTTTCTACTACAACATGTTTTTTATCAAAAGGAATTGTTTTTGCAGTTTTTATTTTTTCATCAAACTCGTTCATAATTTTATCAAACTTATTATTTCTAATATTTAAGTCTTGTTCTAGTTTCCTATTGATTTTTTTATATTCTTTAATTTTGATATGTTTCCTATCACTGCCTTTTATACCTCTTTCTAAATCATATCCCCTATCAGTTAATCTTTTATGGTATTTATCTTGCAATTCGGATAAATGTATTTTATCTCTAATATATTGTTTTTTAGAAATCGTATATCTTTCTGTATTTGTTCTTTTATCAAATTTCTTTATTAGTGGAACAACAACACAATGAATGTGTGGTGTTTTTTCATCTAAATGAACTACGCTGTGTAAAACTTGTTCTTTAGTATAACCTAAATCTTGATAAACAAACTCCATACAAGTATTAGCCCAATCAAGTATATCATCTCTTGTCATATCTTTAAAGAATTCATTTGTAGCAGTAAATAATAACTCATCTGCAACGACATTTTTAGATTTATCTAACATTTGATTAAAAGTTCTTTTTCTATCTTCTCTTTCGGTTTTCATTCTCTCAATGTGTTCCTTTTCATAATCTTTTACAAGTATTTTAAAACCCTTAACATATTTTTCTATTAAGGGTACTAATTCTATATTATTTTTGCTCAATTCTATATTAATATCAGGATTAGAATTATAAGCCTTTTTTTCTCTTTTATTATGTGCTCCTATTTGTGCTAAATCATTTATTGTATAAACAGGTTCACTTCTAAATATTGCATAATTTAAATTCATATCTTTTCCTCTCTTTCTTCTTTAACAAAATAAAAATACTTTCGTTAATAAAAGTATCTTATTGTAATTATTATTAAATTTTTATAGATTATCATTTGCTACAACTCGTTACTACACTGGGTTTATAAAAACTTGGGTGTCCTGCATCTACAACAATCTTCACATTATTATTCATAAAATCTCTCCTCAAATTATTTTATGATAAATACCCAAATGTGTTATTGTTTATTTTACTTTAAATATAAAATTTTTTAGGTAGATAAACTATTACAATAATATATAATGTTAACATATTTAATTACTTTTAATAAATTTACTTCAGTTTTCTAACTCATTAATTATCATAAATAAGTTAACTTATTTAACTTTACTATCCTCTGTTAAAAGTTTGAAATAACTACCTTTCTTATCAATTAATTCTTTATGGGTTCCTTGCTCAACAATTTTACCCTTATCAAGATATAAAATTTGAGAACATTCTTTAATTGTAGATAATCTATGTGCAATTATAAATGAAATTTTATTTTTAGTTATTTCATCTATAGCATTTCTAATTAACATTTCAGATTTATAACTTAACGATGCCGTTGCTTCATCCAAAATTATTATTTCGGGATTTTCTACCATTACTCTAGCAAAATTTAATAATTGCTTTTCTCCTGTTGATAAAAAATCAGTATCAGAAGTAATAAATGTGTCATATCCATTTTCTAAATTTATTATTTTGTCATGTATTTTCAGTTTCTTACAAATATTAATTATTTCTTCTCTACTTGCATCATTATTAACATAATTTATATTATCTAATATTGTTCCATCAAAAATAACAACATTTTGCATTATGTACCCTATTTTAGATCTTAAACTTTCTAAACTATAGTTTTTATAATTCTTTTCATTAATTAGAATTTCTCCACTACTTAAGTCATAAAACCTACATATTAAATTTACTAGACTTGTTTTACCACAACCAGTTTTTCCTATTAATGCAATCTTGTCTCCTTTATTAGCTTCAATATTAATTTTTGTTAAAATCTTATTTTTATTGTCATAACTAAAGTCAACATTATTAAACTTTATTTTTTTTATAGCATCTATTTCTTCTCCTATTTTAATATTTTCTTCTTCTCTATTTAATAAATCCATTATTTTGTTATAGGATATTCTACCCAAATTTCTTATCTGAAATCCTTCTATAACCCATTTAGCATATGTTTCTGGACTTGAAATATATCTTACTAAAACTGTAAGTGCCCCATAAGAAATTAAACCATTTACTACTCCAATACTACCATAGCATACATTAAATACAATAATAAATGAAATAATAAATTCATATAAATATGTATAAGTTCTAATATTTTTTTCTAATTTATTTGTAACATCATTATATTCTTTAATTAATTCAGACAATTCTTTCATTCTTTGGCTTTCAATTAATAAAGTCTTTATAGTTGAAAATCCATATATTTGATCATTAGACCAATTCAATATTTTAGCATTAATTTTTCTTTTCAATTTTGTATATTCAATAGATTTTTTATTAAATACATATGTAATTATAAAACCAAAAATATAAATAAAAAGTGCTACAATCATTATCGGAACATTTAAATACATTAATATAAAAATTGTTCCTAAAAGTCTTACAATACCACCACAGTAAGAGCGTACTACTCCATTACTATAGAATCTTGCCATTTCTTTTGTATCATTTAATATATTTTCCAAAACTTCTCCTGTTTTAATTTGATCAAGTTCACTTTCTTTTAAATCTTGGATTTTAAAATATATTTTTTCTCTATAATCTGCTTCCAATTCCTTTATAAAAGATTCACTATTTATATCTTCAAAAAAAGTAGTAATCGCCCTGAAAATATTTACACAAAAATATATAATAGATAATATTATTATTAGTTTTATATTTTTACTTGGAATTGCATATTCAACCATTACAATAGTAAAACTTATAAAAATAACCACCATTATACTAGTTAGAAACCATCCAATAGCAGTATTTCTTGCTTGCTTTTTGTAATTATTATAAATACTTTTTAACATATTAATCCTCCTCTAATATAACGTTATCATTTACATCAATAAGCTTACTATAATTTGGATTTTTAAGTAAATTTGAATGTGTATCATAAATAACATTGTTATTATCAATAAATAATACATGGCTACATTTTTCTACTACATTTCTATCATGTGAAATAATAATTGTTCCTTTATTCATTTCAATTAAATTGTTTAATATTTCCAATTTAGTAGCGTTATCCAATTTTGATAAAGAATCATCAAAAATAATATATTCAGTATTCATTGCTAATGTACGAGCTATGGCAATTCTTTGTTTTTGACCTCCTGAAATATTACTTCCATTATTTTCAAGAATATGATTATATTTATCATCAAATTCTTCAATATCTTTTTCTAAACAAGATATTTTACACAATCTAGTAATATCATCATCTGTTAAATTTTTATTTGTTACATTAATATTATTTTTTATTGAATCATTAAAGATATAAGTATCTTGTAATACAATTCCTACATATTTTCTAATAGACTTTTGATTAACTTCTTTAATATTTGTATTACCGATATAAATATTTCCAGTATAATTATAAAAACCTAATAAAGTTTTAGCAATCAAAGTTTTTCCACTACCATTATCCCCTATAATTGCAATATTCTCGTTTTTCTTTAATTCAAAATTTAAATTTTTAAGATAAATTTTATTATTAATAATAATTGAAACATCTTTAAAAATAATATTCCCATCTAGTATTTTTAATTTTTTACTATTATCTTCTTCAATAACATTCATCAAGCTATTTAATTTTTTATAAGCTACCAAAAAATTATTTAAATTTTGCAATTTTACTACTGAATTATAAATATAAGTAGTTATTTGTGTTGAATAAGTAATCAATAACATAACACCAACTAATGTTAAATCTCCTTTAACTACTAGAATCCCACCAACAAGTAAAATAAATGGTTCTTTAAAATTTCTTAATGTATGTGTAGTAATACCATATATTACATTAATTTTTGCTAATTTTATATCATTTATCTTATATTGATCATTATCCTTTTTAAATTCTAATTTCTCATCATCTTGTCTATTAAAAGCTTTTAACATTTTAGAATTTATAATTGAATTAGTTGTTTTTTTTATTACAATTTCATTTTTATCAACAATGTCTTCGACTAATGGTTTAGAAATTTTAAAATACCATAATGATAATAATATAATTAATAAGCATATTACAAATATAAATACTCCAATTAAAGAACTTAGTTTTAATATTTCATTAATTGAAAATCCAATTATAAAAAGTGTATCTAAAAATAGACTAATTATAGAATTAAAAAAATCCGAATAAACTTCAGCATCATTGTTAACTCTTTGAGTAATATCTGATTTTTTTATTTTACTGTAATTTAAATATTCAATATTTGGAATATGGTTTAAAACTGATTGTTTAATATTTTCATTTATCTTTAAATTAAATATTGTTCCTGTTTTACCTTTTATATATGAAACAAAAAAAATACATGCATTAATTAAAATTAAAAAAATTGTTAATACTAATATTTTTGATTGCCACGAATCCTTATAAAAAAAACAAGATATATAGCTAGGAATTACACTTTCATTTTTATATATTACACCATCAAGAGCATATTCTACAAATTTGGGTATAATTACAACTAATTTAGAATAAATAATACTTAATACAATTACAAGTATTATATAAACAAAAGTACCCTTTAGACTTATTTTTAGAAAATTTTGCTTTTTCACTATACATCACCACTATATATAATTATACAACAAAAAAAACATTTTTTTAGTACATAACTTAATGATTCTGATAGAAATGTTATAAACATAAATTAAAATTAGCATCCTTATTCTCTTGATAAATACCCAAATGTGTTATTGTTTATTTTATCTTAAATAAAAAAGCAACACTTTTATTACAATAATTTGTAGTAATATTGCTCGAATAAAATATATAAAAATATTTTCTTAAGGACTTTTCCTAGTTGGCTTGTCCAACTTGGTAGTGTATTACTATCTTGTCTAAAAGATAATTTATTAATTACCCCTATGATATAAGTACTCATCAGGAATATCTGGATAACCTGATATATAAAAATTAAAAATATCATTTAAAATTTGGATACATATTCCGTAACTTTTGTCATCTATTAGATTTTGATTTAAATATTTACTATTTAATTCATTTTTTATTTCGTTATATAAATATTCATATTCATTAGAATCTATATTCTTTATTTTTCTTATTGTATTAGTAAGTTCTGAAATCTTATCAATTTCTAGACTTATCATGTTATCAACTGTTTTTTATATTTCTTCTAATAGCTCATATAATGATAATCCACATGAATCCTAAATCTTTAAAATCTAATAATCCTAACATTAAATTAATATAATGCAAAGTACCTTTAAAAATATATTCAAAAAACTTAATCATACAACTTCAACTCCTACAAATAATTATAACATCAAAAAAGATACTTTCTTATCAAAGTATCTTAAATCCCCATATTGCATACATTTATAGTCATTCTTTAATTTTTTGGATTTATCCTATTCCTCCATATCTCAACTACAACAATCTTCATATTATTATAAATTATTAAATATTTGTAATAACATTTTAATAGTATTTTTAACATCTTCAATAGTTATTACACTTTCATCATCTAGCACATATATTTTTTGCATTTTATTAAAAGCATTAACTAATTCGTTACTAAATTCTAATTTCATATAATCAAAATCTTTTATTTTTTTATCACTAGAAATACCACCAATTCTTAATAATTCTTCTTTTCTTTTATAATTTATTAACTTTTTTAGTTCTTGCTTATTACTTAACATTTTTTTAATGTCATCATTTTTAATCATAATAGAAACATCATATAAATGCTTTGATACATCTTCATACATTTTTCTTTCATAATAAAACTCAGCAGCAAATATTTTATCAACAAATATTCTTTCTAATTTAACTATTTCAATATCAAATTCAGAAACATTGTATTCTTCTTTTAATATTTTCTTTTCATCATCTAGTGCATATTTATATATCAATGGTTCAATAGTATATTTACCAACAGGTTCTGATACTGTAAACGATGTTGATTCTATTTGAATTCTTTCTGATTTAAATAATTCATTTAAACTAAATATAGAATTATATTTATAAAATGAAGTTATACTACCTTTCTTATCTATTGTTTCATCACTAACTAGTTCTAATCCTTCTATTTTATATCCTAGAGCTGAATTTTTTAATCTTGTCTTATTACTATTGTTAGATTCATTCTCATTAATTTTTACAGTCAAATCTATATCCTCGGAAAACCTATTCATATGATTCAATACCTTATATACTGCTGTACCACCTTTAAAATAAGCTTGCAATTTTTCTTGCTTACTTGATAAATCTTTTAAAACAAGACAAACATAATAATCCTTTTCCAAAATATCATTTCTTATACCGGTTCTATTATTTATATTTAAAATTAATTCTTCAAGTAATTCTTTACTTAGCATTTTCTCCTCCTAGTTCATATAACTTTGTTATTGGTTTTAAATTATTTATTTTATTAGCATATTCAAATATTTTTTCAAGTTCTAATTGATTATCTTTTATGAATTTATAAATTATTTCTTTTTCATTATCTGCTTCTATCTTAATATTATCCTTATTAATTAATACATCAAAAAGTTGTAGATATTTGTAATTATCTTCATTAATTTCAATTTTAGGTTTTCTAATTATAACTCCCAACTTTTTATTATTATAGTCATTAGCATTAGGACATTCATTAGTTACAATTAATATTTTTTTTGGAATTTGCGTTGTTAAACCCATTTTGTTAAATAAATATGCTCCAGTAAAATAACCTTTTTTTCCATTTAAATCACAAATGTATTTTTTTTCAATAACTTTATTAATATTTAATTGTTTGTAACCAAACACACCTTTTGTTGGTTTATAATATATACCTTTTATAAATTGAAATAATTTATTTTCTTTAACAAGTCTATTTATATATACATAAATATTTTTAAAAACATTTTCAAAATTATCCTGTACGATTTTCCTAAAATAATCTTTTATTTCTTCAATGAAAATAGGTTCATCATATGGACACTTATCAATATATTTAATTAAAATATCATTGTAATTCACATTTACACCTCCAGTGTGCATTTTGTTATTATATAATTATTATATTTGTGTTTTTTAATTTTTCAATAACATTATATATTTTTTTATTTTTTATGTCAACATTCAAATAATAATTTATAATGATTTTAATTTAATGAAAAAAGCAGACTTATTTAAATCTACTTAATACTTTTTTTATATATGATATATTTAACAATAAAAATACTCCATTAAAAATTGTACATTTTCCATTCTCGTCGAAAGTAACATACAAAGTTTCACCATTGGAATTAACCAAAATATATTTATGAGAGAATATTGTTACACTATCTAAAGTACCTTCAACTCCTTCTACAAGTTTTACAAGCTCATCATACGACAATCCTTATTCATAATTCACATTACTATTTTATACTTTTTCAATTTACAGATAAACATGCATGATCAATTGTACCGGTAATAAGACTACTTACTTTAGCAACAATTAGTCCAGGATTTTCATGCATTCCATTATCTATCCAATTTAATACTATAGAAACAAAAGAATATTTATAAAAATCTGTTATAAATTTTTTATCTTCTTCTCGCAAGTTTTTACCTTTAGATTTTTCAACTATTTCATTATATATTATAGGATACACTAATCTATACAAATTACTTCTTAATACTTCTACAGAAACAGAATTGTAAATATTATTTATAAAAATTTTTTCTTGTTCCATTATTTTAAAAATAAGTAAAAATTTATCTTTCCATTTTTCACATTCATCTTTTTTCTCTAATAAATTATCAACTTCATCTATACAAATCCACTCAATTAAATCTCTTATATCTTGAAAATGATAATAAAATGTTTGTCTATTTATATCACATTTATTTGCAATATCATTAACTGTTATTTTATTAAAAGGTTTTTCTTTTAATAAATCTTTAAACGTATATGCTATTGCTTTCTTTGTAGTTAAACTGCTCATTATTTATCACCTATAATATAAATTAAATTAAACTAATTAACAATTTTATTATTTAAGGCATTCTATTACAACTCTATTTGTGAATCATATTTATTTCTAAAAAAATCAACTATTAAAGTTGATCACAATTATTATTTTGATATTTCAATACACCAAAAACTATTTTATTTATTTTTTTTACACTGATCTATAAAATACCTAAATATATTATTCATATTAGTATCAATTTTGTATAAACTTTCCGGATGAAATCTAACACCAATATAAAATTTTTTATTTTCACTTTCTACAACATCAGGATAACCATCTTCATCAGTTGCTGAAACTTGTAATAATGGATACTTTTCTAAGATATTTTTATGTCTTGAGTTAACTTTTATTCTATTTTCTTTTACTATATCGTAAAACTTAGATGGATATACAATATTTATATAATGTACATATTCTTCATTTGGTTTATTATGATTTTCTGGATTATCTACAGATTTAATTGTTCCATTAAGTGCATAAGCAATACAATTTTGACCAGCACATATTCCTAAGCATGGAATATTATTATCATAACAATACTTTGCAATAAATGACTCATATGCTTCATTAGTTATACCACCTTGTAAGATAATTCCATCACATAATTTAATTTGACCAATTATGTCACTTTTTAATAATTTATCTTCAAATTGCATCCAATTATTTTCACAATAAAATAATTCTTCATTTGGAGATAATATTCCTATAGCAAGTGCACCATTATCAAATATTGCTTGTTTAACCTCATCTCTTATATAAGAATCTGTTCTCTTTTTATCAGATATATAATGTTTTCCAACTATACCAATTATAACTTTATTTGCCATAAATTTTCACTCCAATTTTTTATTTGAATACTTCCAATATTTTCAAAATTCAATTTTTGATAATAATTATTTAATTTTTTATTATCAGAAACACAATCTAATCTTAAGTATTCTTTTTTATTTTTTATTGATTCTTTTTGTGCAAAATCAATCATTATTTTTCCTAATCCTTTTTCACCTATTTTTGTTACAAAATGATGAATATAATATGCTTTTACATTATCACAATCAGACCAATAATCGTAATCCTTTTCTTTGAGTAAAAAACCACCTACAACAACACCATCTTTTTTTGCTATAAATAATTTATTTTCTTTCATTTGTTTTTTAAAATATGATACATCAAATCTTACTGGATACGAATGAATTTTCCATTGATTTATTTTATTATCTTCAAACCATTTACATCTTGAAAGAATTATTTTGTAATATTCCTCTAAATCATCTTCTTTTGCTTTTTCGATATTATACATTTTATTTTTTCTCCCTTACTAACCTATATACTTTATAAATTATAACAATAAAAGAAATTGATAGAATTAAAAGTAATGACATAACATAAACATAATTTAGTTTTATAAGCATACTGGCAACTATAGTACTATATATTAAAGTAAATATTTTTCTTGTCAAGTTGATATAATTGACAATTTTATCATGTACTTTTTCGCTACTGTTTTCGAATAACGTTTTCCTCATAAAATTATCAAATGGATCTCTAATAAATAAAAATATAAAAAATCCTAAAGCCATTATATATACTCCATAAATACTTCCTATAAAATGACCAACCAACAACGATATAAATGCTAAAACAAGTCCAAACTCGAAAATATATAGCATTTTTTCTTTATATCTATTATATATTTTTAAGAATAGTAAATTAGATAATAATCTTGAAATTCTAGAAATAAATATAAATGCACTCATATATATTGCAACTTTATCTATTTTAAGTAAATTTTGTAAATCAAATTGAATAAATAATTTACTATTTTTTTGTCCGCAACCGATCATAGCATAAAATAATCCATATAAAATTATCATCAAAATTATCTTTTTAGAAAAGTTATTTTTAGTATAATTTGTTTCAATAACTTTGGACTCATCAAAACTAATGGGTACTTCATAAATAAAATTAGTTAAAATAATATTTATAAAACATACCAATAAACAAATTATCATTGGAATATATGGATTAATATTAAACATAAAACCTGATATTATTGAAATAAATAAAGTTATTAATGAATATATTGTACTTCCTTTGGTTTGATAATTAATGTATTCTTCTGATCTATTCAAATATTTTAAATTTTTTATTAAAATTACATTATCCATATGTTTAAATACAAAACCAATAACATAACATAATTCTGCAATTAAAAAACCAATATAATTTGTAGAAATTGTATTTAATAATACAGATACAAATAATAACGTTACACCAAGTTTTACAGAATTTAAATTGCCTATTTTTCTTACTATTTTTACTAAAATAATTTGAAAAATTATTCCAACAATTGTACTTATTGCATCCATTGAATTTATTTGAGATGCTGATAAATTTTTAACAGTTGTTAAAAATAATGTATTTATAGCAATCCAAAATATTAAATCTGCAGTAAGTCCGTAAAATATAGGATATATATTAATGCTTCTATTTAATTTTTTATAATTTACATTCTCCAAAAATACCTACTCCTTATTACATATAATTATATCATATCCTATTGTTTTTTTATTAATACTTTTTTCTTACTATTTTCTTTTCTTAATACTTCATAATCACCTGTTTTACTATAAACTTTATATCCGTGATTTATTCTCCATACTTTTCTTTCTTCGGCAGGCATTTGATACACTTCTTCTGCTATATCAATATGTAATATACCATCTAAATGATCAATTTCATGTGATAATACAGTTGATTCAAATCCTTCAAAAGTTTCTTGTTTTTTATTACCTTCAACATCATAATATTCTAATTCTATTTTGTAAGGTCTTAAAACTCTTCCAAAATTATCTAAACAACTAGCACATGCTTCCCAATAATCGGTTAATCCTTCTCTATTTGTTATAACAGGATTTATTAATACTTTTGCTTCATTATAATTTTTTTCTTCTTCACTTACAGTATTAGCTTGCATCTTATTTATAATATCTAAATTAGTATTTTTTAAATATATCATCCTTTTAGGTATACCAAGTTGAACAGCAGCCATTGCCATTACTGCATTTTCTTTACAATACTCATCTAATACACTTATATCGTTCATTAATTCTTTATCATTTTTAATATCAACTTCTTTTGATATTTGTCTTAAATATTCTTCATTATCCTCTATTGTAATTGATTCTATTTTTTTCATTTTTATTTCCTCCACATCATTATCTTATTATTACACATATGCCTATCAATAGCAAAAAAACAACTATTTCTAGTTATTTTTCTTCAGTCGCTTTAAACCCACAATCTAAACTTACTTGTACATTATAATTATTTTTACCATATGGACTAGTTGGATAAATTATTACCATAGTATTTGTTTTATCACAAGACTTATCTCCATTTTTAAAATTCTTTATCTTATTAGAAAAATCTTCACTATATTTTTCAAGTTCTGTTAAATTAAATTTTAAACCAATTGTTTCATATTTTTGTAAAAATTCCTTTGTTTCATCTAAGTTTTTACCACTTGAAACTGATGGATAATAATAACTCATATATATTTCATTACCCATATTTGTTAAATCATTTACTATTTTTTCTTCTTTTGAAAGTCTTAAGTCCTTAGTAAAGACCCATATTAATAATCCAACTACTATTAATAAAATTAATAATAAAATAACAAATAATATTTTTTTACTCTTTTTCATTTTATTCTCCTATTCAATTATAAAGTCTTCACTTTTATGAGGTTCTTTAAATAATAAACCTTCATAATTTTGTTGTCTTAATACTTCATATATAACTATTGCTGCACAATTTGATAAATTAAGCGCTCTTACTTTATCTGTCATTGGTATCCTCATACATCTATCTAAATCTTCTCTTAATATTTCTTTGGGGATACCTGTACTTTCTTTTCCAAATATTAAGTATATATCTTCTTTAGTATTAGAGTAATCAAATGAAGTATGAGGCTTTTTACCATATCTTGTAAAATAGTAATATGTTCCTTTGTTTTTTGATTTAAAATCTTCAAAATTTTCATATACTTCATAGTTTAAATTTTCTATATAATTTACGGCACTTCTTTTTAAATGACTTTCATCTAAAGAAAAACCTAATGGTTTAATCAAATGTAATTTAGTATTAGTTGCGACACATGTTCTCATTATATTTCCTGTATTACCAGGTATTTCTGGCTGATACAAAACTATATTATTCATATTAGTAATTTTCTTTTAATTCTTCGAAATAACTTTGTGGATGAGCACATACTGGACAAACTTTTGGAGCTTCATCTCCTACGTAAACATATCCGCAGTTACGACAAATCCAAACTGTTTCTTCTCCCTTTTTAAATACTAAATCATCTTCTATATTACCAATCAATTTCATATATCTTTCTTCATGTCTTTTTTCTATTTTTCCAACTTCTTCAAATAGTTTTGCAATTCTATCAAAACCTTCTTCTTTTGCTTCTTTTGCGAATGTAGCATACATATCTGTCCATTCATAGTTTTCACCTGCTGCGGCATCTTTTAAATTTTCTATTGTACTTGGAACACTTCCATTATGTAATTCTTTAAACCATATTTTAGCGTGTTCCTTTTCATTACCTGCAGTTTCTTCAAATATTGCTGCTATTTGTTCATATCCTTCTTTTTTTGCTTTTGAAGCATAGTAAGTATATTTATTTCTTGCCTGACTTTCTCCTGCGAAAGCTGCAAGTAAATTTGCTTCTGTTTTACTTCCTTTTAATTCCATAATTTCTACCTCTCTTTCATAAATAATTATACAATATTTTTATATTTTTTTCTATCTTTTTATCTTAAAATTTCTACATTATCTCCTGTAGATAATTTATATTCTTTTGAATCTACTGTATCAATATGAAGTTCTGGATAATCACCTATACTTATTTTTATATGTACATTATCAATAATAGTATTATCATTTAGTTTAACACTAACAATATCATCATTTTTAAAGTTCTCTTCTTTTAATATTTCTTTAGTCATATGAATATGACTATTTGATAATATTACACATTTTCTTCTTATTGAACTTTTTTCTGATTCAATAATTATTTCTTCAGCTTTAGTTAAATCTCCTGAATTTCTATATGGAGGATTAATACCTAAAACACTTGCATCTTCTTTTGATATTTCTACCTGTGTATATGTTCTTTCTGGTCCAATTACTCTTACATTTTCTATTTTTTTATCACCATTTATTAAATTAACTGTTTCATAGCATGCATAATTATTATCTTGTGATAATCTTCTTTTTTCTCTTAAAATATAATCGTCACCAAATAAAATATTTTTATCTTCCATACTTAAGTGTATATGTCTATTTGATACACCAACTTTTACTTTCATATATGTCCTCCTAATATAATTATATACGAATATTTTACTTTTTCAAATAATATAATTTTATAGAAAGGATGAATTTTATGAATAATAATGGATATTATACTGGTTATCAAAATACAAATATAGGAACTAGTTCTGGTTATCCTAATCAGCAATATGCTCCAACAGTTGGCATGACAGAATTTCCTATGGAACAATCTTATGTTGAAAACATTTTAAGATTAAATAAAGGAAAATATGGTAAATTTTATGTATCATTCCCAGATTCAATTGAATGGAAAGATAAAATATTTACAGGTGTTGTTGAACAAGCAGGAAGAGATCATTTAATAATAAGTGATCCATCTACTGGAAAATGGTATCTTATATTAATGATTTATTTAAATTATGTTGAGTTTGAAGAGAATATTAATTATAGTCCTGATTTTACTTTAAAAGGATTGTAATATTCTTTTTATTTTGCTATAATTTTTTTATAGTAGAAGGTGAATATATGAAAGCAAGTGTTATTATTTTAATTATAATTGTAGTTATTTTTTTACTATTTATTGCTTTTAGCATTATATATAATAAATTTCAAGATTACATTATAAGAATTAATGAAGTTGAAGGAAAAATTGATGAAGCAATTAGAGAAAAGTTTGATATTATTATTAAATTAAACAATATTATAAAGGAAAAAATAAAAACTAAGAAAGTATTAGTTGATGATATTTCTAAGTTAAAAGATAAAAAAATAAGTAGTTTTGAAATTGATAGAAAATTAGTTGAGGCACTTAATAAAATTAACTTTGTTAAAAATCAATATACTGAACTTGAAAATGATGAAGATGTTATTAAATTAACTTATGATATTGAAGATATTGATGAATCACTTAGAGCTTTTAAAAAATTCTATAATGAAACTATTGTATTTTATAATAGACTAATTAGAAAGTTTCCTTATAATATAATGGGAAAAATACTTAAATATAAAGAAAAAACATTCTTTGATGGCAAAGATATGAATGATGATGACATAAAAGATTTTAAACTATAAAAAGATGCAAGATATGTTCTTGCATTTTATTTTACCATTTTATTTCTTCTATCTTATTTTTCTTTAAAAATTCATTAGTTCTTGAAAATGGTTTTGAACCAAAGAATCCATTATATGCAGAAAATGGAGATGGATGAGCAGATTCTATTATTAAATGTTTTGGATTTGTAATAAATTTCTTTTTTTCTCTTGCATTATTACCCCATAATATGAACACAACTGGTTCATTTTTTTCATTTAATTTTTGTATTACAACATCTGTAAATTCATGCCATCCTAAATTTTTATGTGAATTAGGTTTATCTTTTTCCACAGTTAAACCTGTGTTTAAAAGCATAACGCCTTGTTTTACCCATGGAGTTAAATCACCATTATTATAGTCTTTTTCTATACCTAAATCATCATATAATTCTTTATATATGTTCTTTAGTGATGGAGGAAGTTTACTTGATAATGTTGAAAATGCAAAACCATGTGCTTCTCCTACTCCATGATATGGATCTTGTCCTAATATAACTACTTTTACATCTTTATATGGAAGATGAAAAGCATTAAATACTTGTTTTTGTGGTGGAAAAATATCCTTTGTTTTATATAGTTCTCTAAGTTCATATAAAATTGTCATAAAATATTCTTTATGTATTTCATCTTTTAAGATATCATCCCAGTCATTATTAAAAAGCATTACTATCACCTTTATAATTATATCATAAGATTAAAAAAATGAAGAAATAATTCTTCATTACTTACGCATTATAAGCTAATTTCTTGTTTTGCTCATTTAATTTTATTTCTTCATTAATAAGTAAATTTATATTATCAGCAACATTATCTACAAAATCAACTAAATCAATAGTAACATTATTATTTTTTAATAAAGTATATACATCTTTTTTTATATCTTGTGATGAGTTATTTTCAAATACATTAAATACATATAATGGATTATTTTTTAAAATATTATCTGAAAATTCTTTACCAAACATTCTATAATTAAATATAACTTTTTTAATTATTCTTACAATATAAAAAATCTTCTTATCATTAATGTCAAATCCATTTTCATTTAAATAATTAATTATTTTTTCAGTTGTATTATATTTTTCTACTTCTAAAAGTGCTTTTGCTTCTCTTCTTTTATATTCTTCATATTCTTTCATTCTCATAAAAATACCTCTTTCTCTTTTTTGGTTGTAGAATTAATTATATACTTTTTATAAATAATGTCAAGAAAATATTGTTATTTATAAAAAAATATATAAAGTATTAAATTTATAGTATATAATAATATTATAGGTGGTTTTAAATGATGGATAAGAATGAATTAATTACTAATAAGGCTTTAGAGTTTGCTAGAGAAAAACATAAAGGTCAAATGAGAAAAAATAATACTCCTGTTGAATATATTACTCATCCTATAAATGTTGCGAATCTAGTAAAAAAATATGCGAATAATGCAAAAAATATTGATGACTTAGTTTCATCGGCATATTTACATGATACTTTAGAAGATACAAATACTACTTATAAAGAACTTACATGTAATTTTGGAAATATAATATCTAATCTAGTAAAAGAACTTACAAACAATGATGTATTAAAAAAAGAAATAGGTAAAACTAAATATTTATCTATGAAAATGACAAGTATGAGTGAAGATGCATTAATTATTAAATTATGTGATAGACTTGATAATGTATCTAGCCTTTATGATACGAATAAGGCTTTTATAGATAAGTACTTAAGAGAAACTATTTCAATACTTAATTATATTATAAATAATAGAAATTTAAATACTATTCATTTAAATATAATAAATGATATTAATAAAGAAGTTAATAATGTTATAAAGTGTTGTTCTATAGATAATACTATAACTAACAACATGCTTATATTAAAGAGAAAAGAAGCTACACAAATGTAACTTCTTTTATTTATGATATGATTCATTATTGTTTATTTTATATGCTCTATAAATTTGTTCTAAAAGAATTAATCTAAATAATTGATGAGGAAAAGTCATTTTTGAAAATGATAATTTAAAATTACTCATCTTTTTTATTTCATCTGACAAACCATATGATCCACCTATTATAAAACATATATTACTATTATTTATTTGAATTTCATCTATTTTTTTTGCAAACTCTATACTTGAAAGTTCCTTTCCCTCTATTTCCATTGTAATAATATAATCTTTTTCACTTACATACTTTAATATACTTTTCTTTTCTGTTTCAAGCGTTTTAGTTATATCAAAATTTTCATCAGGAACTTCTATTAAATTTATTTTAGTGTATTTACTAAGTCTTTTTAAATATTCATTTATCGCATCTGTTAAATATTTTTCTTTTATTTTTCCTACAGTTATTATTTTTATCATACTTCTATAACTTCCGTTGCTTCATTTTGTTTAGCAATTAATACATCATCAAATTTCATATCGTTTTTAGATAATTCTTCATTAAATGTTTCAATTACTTTTTCATATGAATTATTGTGTTCACTAATATGCGCAAATACGATTTTTCTAGTATTATCACCAATAAATTTACATAAGTAATCACTTGCTTGTTTATTTGATAAATGTCCTTTATCTCCTTGTACTCTTTGCTTTAAATAATATGGATAAGGTCCATCCATAAGCATTTTTATATCATGATTACTTTCAAGTACATATAAGTTATTATTTGATAAAATTTTAAAATATTTTTGATTAATATATCCAGTATCTGTTATATAAACCATTGATGAATTATTATTTGTAAGTACAAATCCTATTGATTCTTCCGCATCATGTGATGTTTTAATTACATTTACAGTTAAATCATCAATTATAGCTTTTTTATCCTCATAATATTCATATCTAAAATTTCCAAGTTCTTTTTCTAAAACATTTTTCATGTCTTCTGTAACTAAAATAACTGGATTATATCTTTTTATAAATACTTTTAATCCTTTTATATGATCTACGTGGCTGTGTGTTATTAGAATATGTGATATTTCTTTAACATCTACATTTAAATTATTTAATGCTGCTTCTAAATATGAAGTAGTTGTTCCAAGGTCAATTAATATTTTTACTTTATCTGTAATAACAAGGGTACTATTACCCTTGCTTCCAGATGATAATACACACACTTTCATTATCTATAAAGTGTCATAGGGTTTACTGATCCACTAGGCATATTGACTTGAAAATGTAAGTGAGTACCTGTTGAACTACCACTATTACCCATATATCCTACTATTTGACCTTTTGAAACATGTTGTCCTACTGAAACTCTTATATTACTTCCCATAATATGTGAATATATAACTTCCATACCATTAGAATATTTTACTCTAACAGCATTACCATATCCACCACCACATTTGCTTCCATAATAACCTCTATCAGCACAATTATTAGTAACTGCAGAAACTGTTCCTTCACCTATTGAATATATTGGAGAACCAAATCCACAACCAGATATATCTATACCTGCATGTAAACGTCCCCATCTAAATCCATAATAACTCGTTATTATGTAAGGAGAAATTGTTGGCCATCCCCAGCTTCCTGTTGTAACCGCAGGAGTTCCTCCTCCAGTATAATTTGAGCCATAACTCTTTGTACCTTTTAATACAACTTTGTCTATAGGTTCTTTTATTGTTGTTACATTTGTTATAACAGCAGGTTGTGCTTCACCATTAACATATTTAATTTTTTCTGTAACTCTTTGAGTTCCAACAACACCTTCTGTTTGTACTTTAGTTTGACCAGAATATATACTAGAATCTTCTTTTTCCACAGTATTAAATGGTTTATCCATATCTTCTACAATGTGTTTTTCAACAACAATACTAAATATTGGATCTATAAGTGCAATACTAACCTTTTGACCAACACTTAAAAGATTATTACTACTTGTAAATTCAGGATTAACTATTAAAAATTCCTCTACACCAAGTTTATTATTAAATGCAACTGTTTCAATTGTATCTCCTGGCTTAACAGTATATTCTTCATCTTTATCAAGCGAACCAAATAATAAATATTTAGTAAGTGTATCTACATCAGTAAATATAACCTCATCTGTTGATAAATATGCTTCTGTTATTGTTATTTTTTCTTCTATTTCAATATTTTCTATTAAACTACCTGTTGTTTCAATTGCCTTCTGAGTATCATTTTTATAATCACTAATTTCTTTACTACTTACAAATGCCTTCAAAACTTTATTAACTGCTTTATCAAACATATTTTTTTTAAGTACATTTACTTTTATCTCTTTATCATCATCTGATTTAATACTTACAACATAACCTTTAATTGTAAAACTTTTGCTTTCCTTTATTTTTTCATAAATTTCTTTTTCTGATAAAATTTTTGCATTGTGTGTAACACATTTTTCTATATCAATTCCATTTGGTATATATACTTTATCAACATTAAATTCATCTTTTAGTTCTTGTTGTTCTTTATCAATATATTTTTCAAGAGAACTTTTTGAATTTACTGCACCAACTAATTTTCCATCAAGATATACATTATAAACCTCTTTTATGCTTTCATTTTCTTCACCTGAAAAACTTGTTATTAAAATAATAATAAGTGAAATTAGTATTGATAAAATAACGGGTAAACTTTTTTTAAATTTACTCATCACACTTTCCTCCTACTCTTCTTCTTTACTATAATTTGAGAAAGTACTAGTATTTTTCTTAAACAATAATTCTATTGTAGCAGTTGGACCATTACGGTGTTTAGCCACAATAAATTCACTAATACTTATATTACCATCCATTCTAGCTTCTTTATTATAATAATCATCTCTATATAGGAATGCAACTATATCGGCATCTTGTTCTATAGAACCTGATTCTCTTAAGTCACTCATTATTGGACGTTTATCATCTCTTCCTTCAACAGCACGTGATAACTGTGCAAGCGCAATTACTGGTACACCAAGTTCTAGAGCCATCATTTTTAAACTTCTTGATATTTCTGATACTTCTTGTTGTCTATTTCCAGCATATTTACTACTACCTGAAATAAGTTGTAGGTAGTCTATGATAACTATTCCAAGGCCTTCTTTTGATGTTGAAAGTCTTCTACATTTACTTCTTATTTCACCAATAGTTATACCAGGAGTATCATCTATATAAATATGAGTATCAGCAAGTTGACTAATTCCTTCACTTAATTTTCTCCAGTCATTATTATCAAGTTTTCCTGTTCTAAGCTTAGAACCTTCTATTTGCGCAACTGACGCAAACATACGGTTTACTAATTGCTCTGCATTCATTTCTAGGTTGAATAATGCGACTGCCTTATCTGTTGTTTTAGCAATATTTGTCGCAACATTTAAAGCAAATGCAGTTTTACCCATAGCAGGACGAGCCGCAATTATAATAAATTCATTTTCATGTAGCCCACTTGTTAATTTATCTATTTCATAAAAACCTGTTGGAAGTCCTGTTATTTCTCCTCTTTGGTTACTTAATTTTTCTAAGTTTTCTTGTGCTTTAAATACTACATCTTGAATCTTATGAAACTCTGATGATTTTCTTGTTTTAACAACATTTAAAATCTTCATTTCAGCGCCATCTAATATATCATTAACATTTCCATTTTCAATCATTGATTCATTTGCAATATCATTTGAAACATTAATTAATCTTCTTAAAATTGCTTTTTCATGAACAATATTAATATAATAATCAACATTAGATGCACTTGGTACTGAATTAATTATTTCAACTAAATATTCAATATTACCAACACTAGATAATGTTTTATTTGTTTCAAGTTTATTTGTTACAATTGTAATATCTATTGGCTTACCTTCTGCATTTAGTTCTGATAAAGCATCAAAAATCTTACTATGTGAATCAAGATAAAAATCATCTGATTCTAGTTCATCACATATCTTTTGAAGTGCATATTTTGAAATGAAAGCTGCACCCAGAACAGATTGTTCTGCTTCTAAACTATATGGCATATTTCTTTTATCCATTTTCTTACTCCTTAATTAATTTGATTTTTAAAGTTGCTACTACTTTTGCATGTAAATTAATTGTTACAACATATGTACCAAGTGTATTAATATTTTCATTAATAACTATTTTTTTCTTATCAATATTATAACCTTTTTTAGATAACTCATCTGAAATTTGTTTTGATGAAATAGATCCAAATACTTTATCTTGTTTACCTGTTTTTACTTTAAATTCTAATTCCATCTTTTCTAAAGATTTTTTAATTTTTTCGCATTCTTTTATAAGTTCATCTTCTTTATTTTTTCTATCTGTTAATTGTCTATCAAGTATTTCACTACTTCTTGAGCTATATTTAATTGCATATCCATTCTTTATTAAAAAGTTTTCTGCATAACCATCCTTAACTTCTTTAACCTCATCTTTTTTTCCTTGTCCCTTTACATCTTTTAAAAATATAACTTTCATAAATATAACCTTCTTTCTAAACAACACATAAGTAATTATATTATACAACATTTTGAACATTATGTCAGTACAAATAGTAATAAAAAAATAGTCTTGAATAATCAAAACTATTTAGTAAATGGTAATATTGCCATCATTCTTGCTCTTTTAATTTGAGTTGCTACTATTCTTTGATGTTTAGCACATGTTCCAGTAACTCTTCTTGGTAAAATTTTACCTTTTTCATTAATATATTTACGTAAGTCATCTGCGTTTTTGTAATCTAATTCTTTACCAGCGCATAATTGACATACTTTTCTTCTTTTTCTTCTAAATTCAGCCAAGGCTTATACCTCCTTTTCTTTTATTAAAATGCTATATCGTCATCACTAATTTCGATTGAATCACCAAAATCAGCAAATACTTCTTCATTCATGTCAGTAGGTTTTACACTATCATTTGCAAAATCTGCTGGTGTTACAGAGTCTTCAACAGGTCTATTTTGTGATTGTGCTTTTGTTTCTAAGAATTGAACATTATCAGCAACTACATCTGTTGTATATACTCTTTGACCATCTTTTTCATAACTACCAGTTTGAATTCTTCCTTCAACTGCAACTAAGCTTCCTTTTGTAATATATTTTTTAACATTTTCTGCTTGTTTTCTCCAAACAACTATGTTAATAAAATCTGTTTCTCTTTCACCACTTTGACTTGTAAATGGTCTATCTACAGCTAACGAAAATCTTGCACTTGGAATATTTGAACTTGTATATCTAAGTTCTGGATCCCTTGTTAATCTTCCTATTAATACTACTTTATTCATAAAGCACCTACTTCCCAATTATTTATCTAATTTTATAATAATATGACGTAATAATTCTTCACTAATTGTTGCTAATCTGTCAAATTCTTTAATTGCTTCAGCATCTGACTCAACATTAATTAAGAAATAATATCCAGTTTTATGTTTATTTATTTCATAAGCTAATTCTTTCTGACCTAATTCTTTTGAGCTTAATACTTTAGCTCCATTATCTACTAAAATTGTTTCAAACTTTTTAAAAACATCTTTAATAGCGTTTTCTTCTAAATCTGGTCTAACAATGAATAAAATTTCATATTTCATTTCTTACACCTCCCTTTGGACTAATGGCCTATAAAATATAGGCAGAGAGTAAATAATTACTCGCAAAAGTATTATAACAAAGAAATTTTAAAAAGTAAATGCTTTTTCTTTTATTATCTTGCATAAAATAAAGTATAATGATATACTTTTAGATAGTAAAGGATGATATTATGAAGAAAAAAGCTTTAAAATATACAATTTTTTTACTTTTAATTCCTATTATAATAACAATTATGCTTTCATTAGTTCAAGATAAAGAAATGGAAACAAATAATCAATATGATGGAATTGACATACCTGAGTATAAAGATACAAGAGTTGATGATATAAAAAGAAGTAGCACTTATGCTTATATATCAATATTTAGTTTATTATTTATATCAGGTGGTACTTGGATATATGTTAAGAAAAAAGGAGGATTTTAATTAAAAAAATCCTCTTTTATTATACATTAAATCTAAATACGCAAATATCTCCATCTTGCATTACATACTCTTTTCCTTCAAGTCTTAATTTACCATTTTCTTTTGCACCTTTTTCTCCACCATATGTTTTATAATCTTCAAAAGATATAACTTCTGCTTTTATGAATCCTCTTTCAAAATCACTGTGGATTATACCTGCACATGCTGGTGCTTTCATACCTTTTTTAAAAGTCCAAGCCTTTACTTCTTTAGGTCCAGCAGTAAAGAATGTAGCAAGCCCTAATAATGAATATGCTGCTCTTATAAGTTTATCAAGACCACTTTCTTTTATTCCAAGTTCTTCTAAGAATAATAATTTATCTTCATAATTAAGTTCACTAAGTTCACTTTCCATTTTAGCACATAATGTAATTACTTCTGATCCTTCTTTCGAAGCATATTCTCTTACTTTTTTTACATAATCGTTTTCTTCATTTATTTCATTTTCAAGTACGTTAGCAACATATATTACTGGTTTTTTAGTTAATAAATTAAATGATTTTATAACTTTCTCTTCATCTTCAGTATATTCTAATCTTCTTGCTGGAATATCTTTTTCTAAAGCATCTTTTATTTTTTTCATTAATACAAGCTCAAATAATGCATCTTTATCCTTTGTTGATATTGCTTTTTTTTCTATTCTACCAATTCTTGAATTAATTACTTCTAAATCTGCAAATATTAATTCTAGATTTATTATATCAATATCTCTTATTGGATCAGTACTACCTTCAACGTGAGTGATATTTGCATCATCAAAACATCTTACTACTTCACATATAGCATCTACTTCTCTTATGTGTGATAAAAATTTATTACCTAAACCTTCACCTTTTGATGCTCCTTTAACTAAACCTGCAATATCAGTAAATTCAAACGAAGTTGGTACAACATTCTCTGGTGTAACCATTTCTTCTAATACTTCTAATCTTTTATCTGGAACAACAACGACACCAACATTTGGATCAATTGTTGCAAATGGATAATTTGCTGCTAATATATTTTTCTTTGTAATTGCATTAAATAATGTAGACTTTCCTACATTTGGAAGACCTACTATTCCTGCCTTTAAACTCATACTATTACCTCTTTCTTCCTTAATAGTATAACATATATAAAAAAAATATTTAAGTAAATTCTTAAATATTTTATATTGTTGGGAATACATTTGGACCAATAGGTGCCTTTAATACATACCAACCAAATATAATAAATAACCATAAAATTAATATTGCAATAAAATATGGGAATATCATTTTGTAACATTTTCCTATTGTAAAATCTGATTTACTGTATAAACCAATAAAACCTAAAAATATAACAAAATATGAATATATTGGTGATATTAAATTTGTTACAGAAGATGCTAATCTAAAAATTGCTCCTGTAAATTCTGGTGTAATATTAGATTTCATAAATAGTGGTATGATCTTTGGTACAAATAATGTCCACTTTGTTGATAGTGATGGAACAAAGATATTAGAAATTGCTACTACTACAAATGAAAGTAATATAAGTATTACAAATGAAGGCTTTATTCCTGCAACCATATTAAATAAATTTACAGTAACTACATTTCCTATATTAGTATATTTAAATAATGAAATAAATTGTGATGATACAAATATTAATAAAATCATTTCACCAAGACCATTTAAACTACTTGACAAATACTTAATTATATCTTTCCCAGTTTTTATTTGTTTTGTTACTGTACCATATATAATAGAACAAATAATAAACATTAATGATGTAATATATAAAATACCATTTACAAATGGAGAATTTGCTCCAAATAACTTATTTACATATATTGATTGTGATGAATCAAGTAATGCTCCTGATAAAGGTAATTTAGGTATGATTGCATACACAAGTAAAACAAACATTATTATAAAAGCTATTAATGCCTTTTTAAATGCCCTTTTATCTAATTTTTCATTAAGTTCTATTTCTTCTGAACCAATTCTAACAGGTTTTCTTCTAGCAATTATTTCAGTCATAATAGAAATTAATAATGCTAATAATAAACTTGATATAACAACAAAAAATAAATTTCCAGAATAACCATATGTATAATTTGGATCAACCATATTAACAGATGATTTAGCAAGTTCTATTAAACTATAATCAATTGACGTAATGAAAATATTTATATTTGCTCCTGCTGCGACACTTGCAAATGCCATTGTCATACCAACTACCTGACTTCTTTTATATTCAGTAAATAATATTGCAGCGATAGGTATCATTATAACAAACGATAAGTCTGTACTAAAACCCATTATAATGCATAATAATGAAAATATAAAAAACATAGTTTTTCTAGGTATTATCTTATTTAATTTACTAAATAAGGATTTTAATAATCCTGTCTTTATCATTAGACCAACACCAAGTAATCCTACTATTAATGTACCAAGTGGTACAAATTTTAGAAAGTTATTTATACTTTCAGAAAACATATACTTTATGCCTTCATAACTAAGCAAGGACTTTACTGTTAAGACAGATGTTGAAGATGAACCTAATGATACATCAGTTTGAGTTCCTTGAAAATTAAATAAAGACAAAAGAGCACTTAATACAACTGTAATAACAATTAGTACTAAGAAAAACCAAACTGGATGTACTTGAAATCTTTTCTTTTCTCTATCCATATTAATCCTCCACTATTTTTTTTATCTTTTTATTAAATTCATATCTAGGCATCATTATCATTCTTCCACAATTTATACATTTTAATTTTATATCAACACCAACTCTAATAATTTCCCAAAGGTTAGTTCCACATGGATGCCCCTTCTTCATTATTACCTTTGTTCCTACATTATACTCATTTTTCATTGTGTACCTCTAATTGTGGATATGGTATTTCAATACCATTTTGATCAAATGCATTTTTTATTTCTTTTAATATCTTTCTTTTTACAACAAATTCATTTTTAACAGATGATTTTGCTGTAAGTAAATAATCTACTGATGAATCTGATAATGAATCTATTCCTTCAATAGTTATCTTACTTTTAAGTTCAGGTATGCTTGTATTTAACTTTTCTATTAATTCATTTAATACTTTTTCTACCTTTTTATTATCTGATTCATATGAAACAGATGCAATTACTCTAACAAGTACATTATCTAAACTATAGTTAGTTATTTCACCAATATTTCTATTAGCAATTATTTTTACTTCACCTTTATACGACTTTAATCTAGTTGTTTTAAGTGTTAATGATATAACTTCACCTTTAAAACCATTTATTTCAACTATTTCACCTATTGCAAATTGACTTTCAAGTATTATAGTTGCTCCTACAAGTAAGTCTTTTAATACATCTTGAAAAGCAAGACCAATAACTAAACTGAATGCCCCTACTCCTGCAACTAATGCACTAGTATTTACACCATATACCTGAAGTATATATAATATAGCAACAATCGCAATTAATACTTTAATAATGTTTTTACACATCATAAGTACTGTTTCTCTACTTCTTTGTTCATGTTTAGTTAAATTTTTATTAATAACTATTCTTAAACTTAATATTTTGTTAATAATCATATCAAGTACATACGCACCTAATACAATAAAAATAGGTAAATATATCTTATCAGATATTTCTATTCCAAATATAGTCATATTTGCCTCCTATTATTCATTAATATCAATATTCATTATTTCTAAAATTCTATTTAAATCTTGTACATTTGAAAATTTAATTGATATTTTATTATTATTTATTTTTACATTTGTTCCAAGTTTTTCTTTTAAGAAATTTTCCATATATTTGTATTCATTGTTTGTATTTTTTTTAGTCTTTACTTCTTTTTCTTCATTATCATATACTATACTTTCTAATTTTCTAACGCTTAAGTCTTCAGTAATTACTCTTTGTGCCAAATCTTCTACTATTTTTGGATCATCCAATTTACTAAGTACTCTAGCATGTCCCATTGATAATTTATTATATAAAACCATATCTTGTACTGAAGCTGGAAGTTTTAATAAACCAAGTATATTTGTTATGTGACTTCTACTTTTTCCAACCTTTTTAGCAAGTTCATCTTGAGTAATATTCATAGATTCAATTATTGATTTATATGCTTTTGCTTCTTCTATTGAAGTTAAATTTTCTCTTTGTAAGTTTTCAAGTAATGCAATCTGCATCATTTCTTCATCTGAAAAATCTTTTACTATCGCAGGTATAGTTTGCATTCCAGCTAATTTAGATGCTCTAAATCTTCTTTCACCTGCTATTATTTCATAACCTTTTATACTCTTTTTTACGATAATAGGTTGAAATACACCATGTTCTTTAATTGATGATGCTAGTTCATTTAATGCTTCTTCATCAAAGTTTTTTCTAGGTTGATATGGGTTAGCTCTTAACTCACTTAAATTAATTTCTACTATTTGATCATTTGTTTTTGCTTCTTCTATAATTGAATTTTCTATTGTATCAAAGTTTAAACCTTCATCATTAAATAATTGTTCTAAACCTCTTCCTAACGCTTTTCTCTTATCATTCATTTCTAGCAATAACCTCCTTTGCCAAATTTATATATGCTTCTGTTCCTCTACTTGTAGGATCATAATTTGCGATTGGTTTACCATGACTTGGTGCCTCTGTCAATCTTATAAGTCTTGGTATTATTGTGTCATAAACTCTTTCTCTAAAGAATCCTCTTACATTTTCAACAACCTCAAGTCCTAAGTTTGTTCTTGAATCAAGCATTGTTAAAACAACACCTTCTATTTCAAGATTTGGATTTAGACTTTTTCTTGCCTGTGTTATTGTATTTAAAAGTTGCATTATTCCTTCTAATGCAAAATACTCACATTGTACTGGAATTAATACTGAATCTGACGCTGTTAAAGCATTGATTGTTAGTATTCCAAGTGATGGTGGACAATCAATTAATATATAATCATAATTATCTCTGATTTCATACAATACTCTCTTTAATTGTGATCCCTTTTGAAAACTAGGATCAACGTATTGCTTATCTATAAAATCAATTTCTATACCAGCAAGTTTCATTGAAGATGGAATTAAATCTAGATTTTTAAATTTAGTTTTCTTAACAGATTTACTAGGTTCAACTTCATTCATTAATGCTTCATAAAGAGTTATCTTTAGCCCACCTTTTTCAACACCCACACCAGTTGTTGTATTACCCTGTGGATCTAAATCAACTAATAAAGTCTTTTTACCTAATATTCCTAAAGATGCAGCTAAATTTATACTTGTAGTTGTTTTACCTACGCCACCCTTTTGATTTACTAATGATATAATCTTTCCCATCTAAAACACATCCTTAATTATTTATCACTTATTCTATTTTAGCAGAAAATAACAAATTTTTAAATATCTAGAGAACAAAATTCATAATTTATTTAGAATCTTTATATTTACAATTAATTTTTGACCAATAAGTACAATAAAAAATTATTAATCTTCTAGGCAATATGTTATAATCATATTAGGGTGAAGTTAAATGGCAGGAACAATTACACATGCTTATTTTGCAATAGATGTATATAATAAATTTGATGAAAATTTACATAATAGATTTAAAAACTATAAAGAAAACTTAAAAACATATGCACAGGGACCTGATATTTTATTTTTTTCAACTAATCTTTTTAATCATAAGAAAGTAAATAAAATAGGCAACTATGTACATAAACATAATACTAAAAATTTATTTATTAATATGGTTTCATATATTAAAAATAATCACTTAGAAAATAATGATGAACTTATATCATTTTTATATGGATATATTATGCATTATGCCCTTGATACTAAGGTACATCCATATGTTATATATAAAGGTGGCATATTTGATAAAAAGAAAAAAGATACATATAAATATAATTCAAAACATAGTGATATTGAAAGTTATATAGATGCATATATGATTAATAAAAATGAAAATATTAATCCAAGAAAATTTAAAATTCAAAAATTTTGTTTCAACTATAATAAAATATCAAAGGATTTATCTAATATGATTGATTATTCATTTAGTAACACTTACGGATTTAATAAATTATCATTTTATTTTAAGCAAGGATTATTTAATATGAAACATTCATATAGACTACTTAGATATGATCCTTTTGGTATAAAAACATTTATTTATAAGCTTTTTGATAAATTACACCCAAGAAGTATAAAAGATTTTTATCCTGTATCTTATTCATATAAACTTAATAATAATGATTATTATTTAAATTTAAATCATAAAAAGTGGTGTCATCCAAGATATAATAAAGAAACTCACACAGAATCATTTATAGATTTATATAATGATGCCATTAATAATGCTTTAAATATGATTAATAAAGTTAATATGGTTTTATTTAATAACGAAAATATAAATATTTTAGATGAAGTTTTCTTAAATTTATCATTTTCAAGTGGAAAAGAATGTAATGATAAAGCTAAAAATAAATATTTTGAATTTTAATGTATATTTTTTATGATTAATGTTAAGCATATTAATGGTGATAATATGTTTAATGGTTTTAGAATTTTAAATAGTAATTATATTTATTTGTTCTTAAACAATAACTATGAATTTGCGAGTGATATAAATACTAAACAAAAAAAAGAAAAGAAAATTATTGATGAATGTAAAAACTTCTTATTTTCACACAATCTATTCTTTAATGATAAACTATATTTTGTGTCTAATGGTATTGTAATTGGGTATATTACAAAAAACAATTTAATAAACTAAAAAAAGAAAGCTCATGCTTCCTTTTTTCTTTGCAATATTAACGTTTACTGAATTGTGGTGCCTTACGTGCTTTCTTAAGACCTGGTTTCTTACGTTCTTTAATTCTTGAATCTCTTGTAATAAATCCTTTAGCTTTTAATATTCTTCTAAATGAAGTTTCGCTTGATGGATCTGTATTTTTATCATATTCTAATAATGCTCTTGTAATTCCTAAACGGATTGCTCCTGTTTGTCCTGAAAATCCTCCACCAGAAACTGTTACATTGATATCAAATTTATCTAATGTATTAGTTGCTTCAAGTGGTTGTTTTAAATCCATAACTAATGTTGGAAATGGTAAATATTCATTAACATCTCTACCATTAATAGTGATATTTCCTTTACCAGAAGTCATTCTAACCTTTGCTATTGAAGATTTACGATGACCTGTACCATAATAAATTTTATTTGCCATAATTTTCCTCCTTAGTCTACTTTCATTTCTTTTGGTTGTTGAGCAATATGTTTATGTTCGTTTCCTCTATAAACAAATAATTTTTTACCCATTTTACGACCAAGTCTATTATGAGGAAGCATTCCCTTAATAGCTCTTTCCATCATTTCTTCAGGATATTGTTCAAGCATTACTTTAGCTGTTCTTTCTCTTAATCCACCAGTGTATCCACTGTGATTATAATACATTTTTTGTTCAAGTTTATTTCCTGTAAGTTTAACCTTATCAGCATTGATTACTATTACATAATCTCCACAATCAACATTAGGTGTATATATTGCTTTGTGTTTTCCACGTAATACATTAGCAGCTTTTGTAGCAACTCTACCTAAACTGATACCAGTTGCATCAATAACATACCAATCACGTTTAATTTCGGCTGGTTTTGCCATAAATGTTTTCATAATTTTTTCCCTTTCTCTCATAGATTAACCTCCCACAGTCAATCTATATGTGGGGTTTTATAAATGTACCAATTAAAATTTTACTAAAATTTGTTTATAATGTCAATAAATATAAGAAAAAAATCGCTATTTTTCAGCGATTCTTATTATTGTTTTAGTTACTTTTGATGAATAATTAACTTTTGGATCATTTCCTTTTACTTTAATTTCTACTTCATGATCTCCTGCACCTAATCCTTCAAGATCAACATATGCTTCAACATCAGTTGTTGTTATATTCTTGATAATTGATTCAACACCTTTTAATATAACTGTTACTTCTGTCGCATTTTCACTTGTTGCCTGTGCAGTATAATTAGATCCTAAGTTTACAACGCCTAATTTTACACCAGAAAGTTCTGTTGTAACTTCATCATCTAATTCAATTTTTACAGTTACAACTTTTTCTGATATTTCTCTAATACCTGTTGGTTTCTTTATTGTAACAGTATAGTCTTTATTAGATTTTAAGTTATTTACATCTACTTTAACTTTAATACTATTTGTATTATCTAATACTTTTGAACTACCATAAATTGTTACTTTCTGAACATTTGTAGTCATATTTTTGATTGCTTTACCAAAAATTACATTACCAACTGGTTCTACTTCAAGTGGTACTGATTTACTTGGTGATTCTATTTGAATAGTTGCAGTTACTTTTGATGGAACCATTTCTACATCTACTTTAGATCCATTTTCATCATACGCAATTAATGGAATATCTCTTAATGTGTTAGTTCCTGCTTTTGGATCAACCATATTACTTACATTAACTAATGCTTTTATTGTTGATACTTTTGCTATACTATCTTCTGTTCCTTTTATTATTACTTCATCGGTATCTAATTTTGTACTATTAATTGCTAATTTAGAATCTAATTTTTTTAGATTAACAATATCAGATTCAATACTTCTTGTTTCTGATTTTTTTGAACTAACAACTACAGTTACTACTGATGGATCAAGTTTATATTCAACTGAGGTTATTGATTGTTTATATTTTAAGTTTACTTTGTGAACACCAGGTTTTAAATCACTCAAATCAACAGTAACATCTTGTGTTGGAAGTTGTTTTGCTAAATAAAGATTTGCCTTTGTACCAATTAATGTTATATCTACGGTTTCAGGAAGACCTTCAACTACATATTCTTCATCATTATAAGTTGCAGAAAGAGGTATATCATATAATACTTCTGCATTTGTTTCAAGTAATGTTGTATTTTCTCTATCAATTATAAAGAAAACAATAATTGCAAGCACTAATGATAAAATTATAATACTACTTTTTTTAGATAAGGCCTTTTCTAAAGGTTTATCTGTTACTTTTAATTTTTCTCCAATTGATACAAAAAACTTTGTTATTGGAATTATTATTTTTTTATCTATAAATCTAAAAAATCTCTTAATTAATTTCATCTATGTCATCCTCCTCATCACTTTCTACTACAAATGTTTCAGATTTTGGCATTAATTCATCTAAAATCATTAATTTTAATTCATCTACTGATAAGTTGTAATTTAATTTACCACCTACAGCAAGTGATACTCTACCTGTTTCTTCAGAAACAATTATTGCAAGACAATCAGATTCTTCTGATATACCTATAGCAGCTCTATGACGAGTACCTAGTCTTTTACTAAATTTCATATCAACCGTTGTTGGGAATACTGCTCCTGCGCAAGATATTTTATCACCTTGTATTATTACACCACCATCATGAAGTGGATTATCTGGGAAGAATATTGCATCTAATAATTCATTTGATATTTCCGCATATATTTTTTTGCTCCTTTCAATATATTCAGATAACGAAGTATCTCTTTCTATAACTATTAAAGCACCTATTCTATTTTTTCTTAAATAATCTACGGATAAGCCTATTTCAGAAACTAGTTTTTCTCTTTCTGAAACAGTTAATGTTTTATGTCTACCAAGTAAATGTGTTCTACCTAATTGTTCTAAAACACTTCTAATTTCAGGTTGGAATATTACTATAATTGCAATTGGTCCCCATGAAATAACATATTCAAACAATAATCCTATTGTTGTAAGACCAAAATAATCACTTATTATTTTAATAATTACAATTGCAAGTATCCCTTTAAACAAAAGTGAAAATTTTACATTTTTTCTTACATTTTTTAGTACATAGTAAAATACAATCCATACTAAACATATATCAACTATCTTTTTAAATATTGTCAAAAAATTCTCAAAACTCATAAATCCTCCTAAACCACATTATTTTTCTTGTTTTTTATGTATACAAATAATACAATCGCACCAATTATTATAACAATACTGACTGCTATAACTACTCCATAATTTATATTATAAACTTTATTATTTACACTAACATTAATTTTATCTTCCTTTATATTTTCTTTATAAGAAAATTCAATTGTTTTATATTCACTTGATTTATTTATATTCCATGTATAAGTATTTTTACTAACACTATCTGCATTATTTTTTACTACCTCAAACGGAATAGATATATTTACTTTAACATCATCATATAAAAGGTTTGATGTACCATCTGATGATAATAAATTGCTTTGAACCGCTTTAAATGTAATAACATCATTGTCTTTAGTAATTTTAACTTCATCAAAGATATCACTTTTAAATTTAGATGCATAATCTTCAATAGAATCATGTTGTGTTAAAGCAACCGCAATAGTATCACTATTATTTTCTCTTGATGTTATAGAAATATCCTCATTTGGTCTTTTATACATATCAAACAAGTAATTTACAGCTTGTTTGTCCTTCTGCCTTGTATATGACTCCATTCTTTTAGTTTTTTCTGTTGCAACTACTTTTTCATTAACAGTCAAATCATCATTTAACGTAAGATCATATTCTACTGAACAACCAGAAAGTAATAAAATTAAGAAAAGAAACATAAATACTTTTATTTTTTTCATAATTCGCTCCAATTTATAATTTTTTCTATACAACAAAATTATATCACATTAAATACATTCGTACAAAATAAAAAGGTTTTACCCTTTTTAAAATATATTCGTATAATTATCTTCATCATCAGAGTTATTCATTGAAGATAACTTTTTCATTATGTTATCTAGTTCGTTATCACTAGAGTCAGTGGAATTTTTTGGTTCAATTTCAACTTTTTCTTTTTCAACATTAGTATTTATTTCAATACTAGGTTTATTACCAAATATTGTTTTATTATCAACACTATTATTCAATTTAGAACTATCAACTTCTGATAATATTTCTAATAATGTTTTATCATTACTATATAGCCCATCTTTACTATTAGATAACATTATATTAGCATCTGGATCTTGATCTGAACTAATAGAAGATTCTACTATAGGTTTTTCAGAATTATCCAAAGATAGATTATCTTCTAAAATATCATTACCTAATGCTACACTTGGTTTATTTTCTTCATCAAATAATGAATTTGTATCTAAACTTAAAGGTTCATTTATATTATTATCAATATTAAGTGGACTATTAACATCATCAAGTGAAGGATCTTTTTCTAAATTTAAAGGTTTATCTATACTTAAAGATGCATCTAAATTAAGTGGAGCCTCATCTTCATTAACTTCCATATTTTGATTATTTTGGTTAATTATATCTTCTTTCTTTGGTTCTTCTATTTGTACATTTAATTCTTTTTCTTTCTTTTCATTTGCCTCTTTAATTATATCTTCTTTTATATTTTCAGGAACCTGATCCTTATTTTTTATATCTTTTCTTACTCTTTTTGATTTTACGCTATTATCAATAAGATAACCAATTAAAACAAGTATTAAAAATACACATATTCCTATTAATAAATATGTATTTTTATTAATAAATGTCATAACATTATTAAAAACATCATTCATTTTTCTTCTCTCCCTTTTATTCTAAATACATTTTAACATTAATAAATTAAATTGTAAATAAAAAACAAAAAATTATATTATACCTTTTTTAAAATCTTGTATTTTTATATAATTTTTCGAATTTTAACTATTTTTTAAAATTTAATATTTTATGTTAGATTTTAGAACTTCAATAACTGGACGAACTCCAATATCATTATAATTATCAACTGAAAAATTATTAACATTGCGACTACAACCATATACAGCCCATACTGGATCAGAATATTCAGTACGAGGATTTTCTAACCAATATCCCCAATTTCCTTTATCAGCTTTTGAATATTTTGTATTTTCAAGTAAGAAATTGCATTTATCTAGTTCTCCTCTTGTCATTTTTTCTACAGTTATATTACATGCTTTATTTAATTCTTGAACAGTAAGTAATCTTGCTGCCTTTTCTGCATAATTAAAATTATTTGGTAAAGGACCTGCTGCAGTACTAGTCATTCCTGTTTCAGTCATTAATGATCTCTCACTATTTATTAAACTAATATTTCCCCAATTGCTTATACTTGGTAGTTGTTCTATTGCTGTCACAGGCCCATTATTATTTTTTCCACTTTTATCATATGCATATGTTGTGCTATCACTTGGTTTTCCTTTTGATACATTATTATAGTATATTAATACTGCTGTATTATCATCCATATCTGTTACATAATAAAATCTTTCTGTATCCGAATTGTATTTTCCATCTCCATTTACATCACAGTCAAAAGCATCACCGGATTTTAATTTACCTTGTGGAATTGTTCCATATGTTATTGTATCTCCTGTATTATAATCTTTTGAGCCACTGCAATATTCTGTTTCATCTGTTTGAGTGCATTTTTCTGTATGTAATGTTCCTTTTTTTGCTTTCTTACATACTATCTTGTTAATATCCTGTCCATCAAAATTAAGCGTATCATCAGAAAATGTACCATTACAATATTTAATTATTCCTGTTATATTTTCTTTATTTTTTAATTGTAATTCTTTTGCATTACCATTTTCCTGATCATCAAAATCGAACGTATAACATCCACTTTCATCACTTGTAAAATTTGTTCCCATTATACTTCCAGATGTTACTTGTGTTTTTATTGCATCTTTTACTAGTTTAATACTGCTTTCTGCTGCACTCTTTCTACTATTTTCTATTACATTTAATATTTTTGGTACTGCAACTACCATTAGTATTGCAAGCAAGACTATTACTGCTAATAATTCTATTAATGTAAATCCTTTTTCTTTTTTCATATTCTACCCCCTACCTGTTATTTGACACAAAAAAAGAGCCTCTATTCTATAAAATATTTTACCACCTTTCATAAACATTTGACAAGTATTTTTTTAATCAAGTGTAAACTACTTAAATGATGAATATTTTCAATTAATTATTGATTTTTATCTATAAAAAGGGTATTTTTCATTAATAAAATTAATTAGTGCATTACAATTACCCCACTTTAAATGACCTATATAACTTTGATAAACATCATAATCAAATTTTTTCATTTTCTTTTTAAATCTTTTTTTACAATCATTTCTTAGTTTTAAAATTATTTTATCGTTTTTTATATAAAATCTAAACCCTAGAAAGTCTATGCCAGTTTTAATATTATTAATTTTTGTTTTTTTGGGATTTAATTTTAATTTATATAAATTTAAGATTTTTTCTATTTCTTTTAAACAGTATTTTAAATATTCTTTGTCATTATGAAGTAGTATTCCATCATCCATGTATCTTATATAATACTTTATTTTTAATTTTTCCTTTATATAATGATCTAGTTCGTTTAAATATGTAACCGCAAGTATTTGGCTTGTCATATTCCCAATAGGAAGACCTTTTCCATTTTTATAATATGGAATATTATTTATTTCTTTAATCTTAATTTCTTTTTCATTTTCTGATATATTTAATTTATTAATTCTTTCTATTTCACCATTTTTTAAATTATTTATTTCATTATTAACATATTCTCTATTAGTTGAATCTATAATATTATTTATAATATTGATCACCTTTTTATCCTTTATTTTTTTATTTATTAATTTCTTAACAATCTCATGATCAATATTATAAAAATATTTACTTATATCAAATTTTAAATAATAAAAAGTATCATATTTTATTTTCATTTCATTTAAATACTTTTTTGTTAATTTTATTCCATAATGCGTACCCTTATTTAACCTAGTTGCTATATTAAAATCTATAAGAGTTTTATCAAACACATCAATCAAAAAATATTTTGCAATTAAATGATTAATTACTTTATCAGTTATATTTTGACTCATTATAATTCTGATTTTTGGTTCTCGAACTAAAAAAATATTATATTTTCCTGGAATATAATTACCACTATTAATAATATTTTTTATATTGATAATATTAATACTATAATAATCATTAAATTTTTCTATTTTTTGTTTGTTCTTCGTATTTTTGGAAACAACATTATCATACATATCAATAATTATATCTATATCATTAATTTTATCATAAAGATTATTTATTTTCTTCATTAATCCATCCTATAATCATTTTTGTAAGTTCAAGTAAATAATTAGAAACAACTTCATATTTTCTTTTAGTAATAACATCATATTTATAGCTGAGTTTTAAATAATAATCTAACATTTTAATTTTAGGTATGATTAATTTTTTTTCATCTTTATTAATGTTACCAATATAAATATTTTCAAGTATATCAAAACATGTACATGAAATATTTGATTTTAAATCTAAATATCTATGTGGATAATTATCTGTAATTTTAAGTATATATTCTATTGTTTTTTTATATTTAGAGGCAATTAATAATTTATCATTCATATTAAATTCTCTATTTCAATTAAAATTTTTTCAATATTATTATTTAGAATATTCTCTTGAAGTTTCTTATAAATTAATTCTATTTTCATACTAATATACATAAGTTTATTTATATCAACAATATATTCTAAATATCTATTTTTATTTGTTTTATACTTATCTACTACAGAATTATCATCTATTATAATATAATTAATTTTATTTTTCTCTAAAGTATTTAATACTTTAGTAAGAGAACTACTTGGAAAACCTACTACATAATTATTACCATTATTTTTTATTTTATATGAAAATAAAGAATACATAATACTTATATCATCACCAGAAACATTCATAGAATATTCCTGATTTTAACAGTACTACATATTCTTTATATTTTATTTTGTAATTATTGTAGGTATCTATTAACTTCATAAACACCTCCCGTTATAGTTTATAGAGAAAACGCACTTTCAAAAATTTTTACTAACACATTTTCTCATCTATAACATATTTTTCATTATATTAATGAGGAATATTTCTTATTTTCTTTAGCTTTACATTTATAACCGAATAAAATATTTGTACATAAATTCCTAGTTTTAAAGAAAGTTGGCAGGACGAACACCATTGTCTCCAGCATTCGAAACAGTGTTGTTGTTGACATTACGGTTGTTGCCGTTCACATTCCAAGCATTGTCAGAATTACCAGAATGAGGGAATCCAAAAGAGAAAAGGCATCATCACTTTTTCAGAAATATCCCTATATCATTTATATATTATAAATAATACCTCATTTAACGGCCTTGCCTACCACGGTATTTGATAAATCAAAACCTGCGGCAGTCAAGACATTTTTCTTACACTTATTTTTTTATCTTTCTTTAGTCTACTCATATTCTATCAATATGAGATATTAGATTTTAGAACTTCAATGGCAGGACGAACACCAAGGCCTCCAGCATACGAAACAGTGCCGTGGTCGACATTACGGGTGTAGCCGTGCACAAACCAAGCAAAGTCAGAAATACCAGAATGAGGGTTCTCTAACCAATATCCCCAATTTGCTATATTAGCATTTGAATACTTTGTATTTTCCATTAAATAATTACAACTATCCAATTCCCCTGGTGTAGCTGTTCCCACAGTTATATTACATGCTTTATTTATTTCTTGAGTAGTAAGTAATCTTGCTGCTTTTCCAGAATAACTAAAATTACTTGGTAATGATCCTCCTGTTGTACTATTTGTTCCATCTTGTGCAATTATACTTCTTACGTTACTTGTTAAACTTACATTTCTCCATTCACTTGTACTTGGTAATTGTTCTATTGCTGTTACAGGTCCATTATTATTTTTTCCACTTTTATCATATGCCACTAATTTGCTATTACTTGGTTTTCCTTTTTCTACATTATTATAATATATTAATACTGCTGTACTATCATCCATATCTGTTACATAATAAAATCTTTCTGTATCTGGATTATATTTTCCATCACCATTTACATCACAATCAAATGCATCTCCACTTGATAGTGTTCCTTTACTTCCAATTGAACCAAAAGTATGTGTCCCATCTGTATGAAGTGTTTTTTCTTCGGCCCTTTTACATACTATTGTTTTCATATCTTGTCCATCAAAGACAAGTGTATTATTTGTAAAATTTCCATTACAATATTTTATTGTTCCAGTTATATTTTCTTTATTCTTTAATTGTAATTTTTTTGCATTTCCACTTGTCTGATCATCAAAATTAAATGTATAACAACCATCATCATTACTTGTAAAGCTTGTTCCCATTATACTTCCAGATGTTACTTGTGTTTTTATCGCATCTTTTACTAGTTTAATACTGCTTTCTGCTGCACTCTTTCTAGAATTTTCTATTACATTTAATATTTTTGGTACTGCTACTACCATTAGTATTGCAAGTATTACTATTACCGCTAATAATTCTATCAATGTAAACCCTTTTTCTTTTTTCATATTTTCCTCCATCTTTAGTCTTTTTGATGGATTCAAAAAGACTAGCCTCTATTCTGACTAGCCTCTATTCTGACTAGCCTCTATTCTGACTAGC
>OBAG01000305.1_pt1 | contig 51913 bp, 83 predicted proteins | sample 1517701 | NCBI WGS metagenome assembly OBAG01 (sample SAMN04571702, study PRJEB22368) | human gut metagenome | biome: human gut; material: stool | host: Homo sapiens | place: Luxembourg | collected 2012-09-07 | reverse complement strand
TTAGCAAATGCATATTTGTAATTTTGGCTGCTTTGTACGGGCTTGCAATTCATTTCTTCATTGCCAAAATTTTACCTGAATTTTGGAGAGCTTGCATAGCTTGTGTTAAATACATCAGACTTGTTAGAAAGATTGATTTTGGCACACTTCTGTTTGTTTTTGTGACTATTTCCACAGGTCTTGTTGCATACATCATATACATAATCGGAGCTGAATTATGGATGATGAATTATATTATTTAGCCTTGTCAGCAAAAGACAGAATAATTGAGGAGTGTGTTGCCAAGTACGGCAATTTGAAGCGAGCTTCTTTGGAAATTTTTGGTGGTTCAATCTGGCTGTACAGAGATGATTCATTTCCAAAAATAAACGCTGTTTTGAAAGTTTGCCAAGCTTGCGATGTGTCATTTGATTATATCATGACTGGCAAGAATAAACAGCCATATAAACCTTTGAAAGAAACATACAGCAATCTCATCAAGGAATATTCAGATGCTTGCTGGAATAAAAATCCATTGGATAAAAGCGCAAATGTAATTCTTCATAGACTTAGACATGGTAAACAGACAACATTATCTCTGCCAAATTTCATAAAATTCATGAATAGGTATAAAAAATTGCCATCCTATCTTATTGAATAAACATAATAAACAAAAAAGTTTACAAAAATGTAAAATAATTGTTGACTTATTTGTTCAAATAGATTATACTGTATATATAAGGTTGAAAGGCAGCCTGATTTTATGGAAAGGAATAAACAATGACGAATCGAGCAATATATTCTTTTAACAACTATTTCACAGATGAAGAAAAAGACAAAATCATCGAAACAATTGGTGATGATTATGAAAATGACTTTTCAAACTTTGGATTGCACTATGGAATGAATTATGCAGTTGATGTTTCTGATATAATTGGCAGAACAGCAAATGTAGATATTGAGATATTTTAATCAAGGGACGGAAACCCTGCTGAATTGAATGCTGACAATTATTTTGAAATAAAATAAACAACATTTCAAAGAAAGGAGGCAGCTGTGATGTATTATGTTTATGTCAAAGACAAAGATGGCAAACATGTTCTTTACGGACAGAGCCAAGATATTTTTGAAGCGAATGAAATTCACAGAAAGGCAAAAGGAGAGGGATATGAATATGTTGCCATTTGGGGCAATCTCATAAATTCCTAGCCCTTTTTGCCATCATATCACAGACAGATTGCTCATATGTATATCTGTCTTTTCTTTTGGTGTGAGCTTTTCTGTGGTATATATGGAAATTGTCACCAATAAGTTCTCTGATGTAAAATGCCAGCTTCTTGTATTTGCCAGAAGCCTGCTCGGGATTTTTGATTGCATTTATAGCAACCACAGAATCTGTTATGATATTTATTCTTTCTGGTGTGTATTTAATAGCCTGCTCAGCACCAAATTTAATTGCAAGCAACTCAGCTTCATTGTTATCAGTAGCATACGCTGGAATTTCAAAATAATTCCGGTTAATGCCTTTTGGGGTGAGCATTCTTATCAGAGTGATTGCCAATCCTGCTTTCTTTGTGTTATTGTCAAAACTAGCATCACACCAAATTTGCATCTTAATCCTTTTGCAACTGCAGTTGAGTTTTGCGCAACCGCCCTAACCACTCCCAAAAATTCTCATAGCCTTGGTATGGAATTTTCTGAAGTTCTTTGCCAACTTTTTCTCCAGCGATTGGCCATTCAATTTCAACTTCTTGGATGCAACTAGAACTTGTTGCAGAGCATGAGCTCAAGAATGTCATCACGCTTAGGATTAGGCATAGCAATAATTTTGGCTTTCTTTTTGGCATCATATCTAATGACTTCAATTGTTTTGGCATCTTTCTTTTTCTCAACTTCTAAAATAACATTTTTCTTCACTGAAAAATAAAGCGTGGCAAAAAAGCCTACAATTAAAATAATAGCAAACAATTTATTCCACATTTGATGGTCTCCTACATAGCAAATGGTAAAATTAGCGATAAACCCTTGCCAAAACTCTCCAATTGCTCTGGAGCAAGAAAAATCAGCACAAGGATTAGTCCTATAATAAGCAGCCAGATAGAAAATTTGAGAATAAACTTAACTCTTTCCCATTTTTTGTCACTCGTGTTTGATACAGCTTTCCAGAAACATTTATGATGTTTTACCATGTGAACACTCCTGTTTCAATTGTTCTTGCAATTCTGCCAGCCCTAGTCGGAAGCTCTCTGCCATATTTGCTGTTTAAGCACTCAGCAGCAGCTTGTTTATAAAATCCTGTGCCAATATAGCTCAGCATCTTTTTGAAGCTCAGAAGCCCCTTTTTGCTGTTACCAATTCCCATATTAAATGCCATATCAAGCAAAGCATATTGCCGCTCATCATCTAATTTTTCATAAAATGGGATATTCTGTCTTAATTCAAAATCAAATTGCATCACATCTTTTGCCAAAATTGCAAAGGCTTGGGCTTTGGTTATGCCTTTGGTCATATAATCTTTGTCAACCAGCCGGAGCTCTTCTTCTGTGAATGGTCTGTCTTCAATATTGTGCCCAATTCCGATGGTGAGCTTATTGGCTGTGCATCTGTACGGCTTGCTCCTGAATCCTTCATGGACTTCCAATCTTTGTTTAATTTCATCCAGACTTAACATATGAAAATTCCCTCATCTTGCTGACAAGGGAATTATAAGCCTTTTTTAACAAAAAGTAAATATTTATTTCTTGTGGGCAGATGCAGCATAGATTTTCATCTTGCCAATCCGCTTGAAATCTGGGTCAGAAACAAATCTGTATCCATCTTTGATATACATTGAATCTGGCTTGTCTTCATCATAAAAATCAGAATACACCATATTCACAGCTGCATACAAATCCCATTTCTTGTACCTTTTTGTCTCAAGAGGGATGCCAAGCTGTTCGGAAGCCTTGAAAACATCTTCCGGATGCTTCCAATGTGGACCATCTGTTCCGTCAATATTTTCAAGTTCACTCACAAACTTTTCTGCTTCTTCCTCATCCATAAATGGACAAAGAATATTGTGAGCATCAGCCAAATATTTCTTGGCAAGTTCAGGCTCTGTTTTGCTGACATCTTCAGCAAAATCATTTGTCAAATCAGCCAGCTCTTCCATCTGCTCTTTGCTGGCATGAGCCGCATATTCATCCATCAATTCACTAAAAGTATGCATGTCAATTCTCCTTAAATTTCATCATCACAGATTTTTGCCAGATAGCTTGCAACAGCAGCATTGATAATCATGCGATTGCAATCGTGCCGGCTTCTTCCAAAAAAGGCTTTTTGGCCATACATTTTTGCCATATCAAAGTGGTGCTGGATGCCTTTCTTTTCCTTGAGAGCTTTCACAGCACGCTCTTTCAATTTGTCAAAATACTCTTCAAAGCCCTTGACTTCAGAACTTTTCAAATCACTCATTATTTCCACCATCAGCTTTCTCCTTAACTTTTATCTTAACTTCAGACTTCTCTTCTCTCTTTGGGAAAGGCGTTATTTCTGCCATTGCTGCTGTAGAGCTTTCTGTGGCAAAAAAGTCTTTGGCAAACTCTTGAGCAAAGTTGGACATATCTGTTTTGTAGATATGCATGTTTCTCAATTGCTGAACGCCTACAAGCTGAGGTGCAATTTCAACATTTGAAAAGCCAACAAACATGATTTTAAGAGGTTTTTCGATTGTGCCACGGGTTGGTATTAGTATGCCTCCAACCAAAATTATAAATGCCCCATCAGCTATTTTCTCACAGGCAAAGTTGTCAACTTTAATCCGCTCATATGGGAAAGACACTGTGCCATCAGTTGCTGCTTTGTGTAATTGCCAGACCTCTCCGCCAACTCTCACTGTTTGTTTTGGATGCATCATTTCATTTGCCATTGTTTTGTCCTTTCAAAAATAAGAAGAAAAGAGGGAGGAGCCAATCCTCCCTCCGGTTGATTAAGAGCTTGCTGTACCAGATGTAGATGCCGGCAACATAGCCTTGACATGAGCAATTATGTTTGCAGCAGAAGCATTGATTGCATTCTGAGTGTACAGATTGTTCTTCAAAGCACTGATTTCATCTTTGGCATCACAGAGCTTAGTTTCAAGAGCTCTTGCGTACTGAGATTGCATCAGTTCACGAGTTGCACACGCTTCTCTTTCAACCAGTCTCTGAGTTGTGCAGCAGCATTCCTGCAGCTGAGTGCCAACACCATTAACAGCAGAGACGATTGCATTCGTATTGCGGCAGGCTTCATTGCCAAGAGAGGCAAATCCCTGCATGTTCGCAATAACATTGCGAGTGCTCTGGTCAAGAGTCTGATAACCAAGGTTACACAGACCAGAAGACAGATTCATGTTCATGCCATTGATAGAGTTCTGGATGGCATTGATTCCATCATTAAGAATCTGAGTTGAAAATCCAGTCGCAGCAGCATCACCAACAACACCGCGGTTGCCCCAGTTTCCGCCCCAAGCATCACCAAACCAAGAACCAAATAATGCACCTGCAAAAGCTCCCATGGTGTCAGCCCCAAAGCCGTTACCATTATTGAAGCCAATGCCAGTGCTTACAGGCAAAATATCAGACATTGTATTTTCTCCTTAAAAAAAGTTAAAACGTTGTAATCAATAATGATTACAACGTTTATTATAAAGGAGAATTCATCTTCTTTGCGTATATTATAGGTACAAAATAGGTATGTTATTTGCCAGCAATCACAAAAATATAAAGCAGGACAGAAAACAGAACCATGGAGAATAACATATTCATCCCCATGCCAATGATAAGAGCAAGCAAGAAATTTCTGCCGTCTGTGTGTACAATGTTTATGTCTCTGGCATTGGCTGCATTTACGCCGCCAGCACCGGAATTATTTCTGCCATTTCCATTGCCACTTTGGTTATTGCTTTTCGCACTCATTAAAATACTCCCTCAATTTTCTTACAACTCTCATAAAAATATTTGAAACAGACTTTTCACACTTGCCAACTTCTTGGCTGATTCTTGGATTATAGTATTTGTCGGCGATTTTCATTAAGAATATTTCCATTTCTTCTTCAGTCAGTTCACTCTCACAAACTTCTTTCAGCTTACTTTTCCGCATATTCCTGCATTTGGTCTTAACATCTTTGACTGAACCTCTCGGCATAATAACCTCTGCAAAAATTAGCCTTCCGAAATCTTTTTAATCACAACCGCAATACCATATCCAACAACCGTCATAAATCCAATAATAACTGACTTCACAAAAATCTCCTTGGCAATCTCCCAAGTCCTTTCGCAATTGTCATTACCACTTCTTGCCCAATTGAAAACATCTCTTAATTTGTGAAGCCCCTCATCTGTGGCTGGGTCAATGTCAGTGATGTTTTTAATTTGCTGGTAAATTTCCTGCTTTGTTTCCTCTCTGGCTTCTTTGACTGCCTGTTTAATTATCAGTTGAATCTCTTTGTTTGTCATCAGCTATCTTCTCTCTATTCAGAATTGTTTTATATATTATAGTTGAAGTGAACGAAAAAAACAACAAAATTTCAACAAATATAAAAAATTGTCTTGCAACAAAGCCTAATATTTGTCCATCAGTCAGACCTAAATCATCAAGCAACGAAAAGAAAAAAGCCGAACACCAATGTATTGCCATGGCAAGAAGAAACATTTTCAAAGTTGAATTTTCTTTCTTTGCCAAGTGATAAGCAGCCACAGAATAAACCGCTATTATAAACCTGCAATCATTGGCAAACACATACCAAGCCAAATCACCATCCAAAAAATAATGGGTGTATGACAAGGCATAGCAGCCAATGATTGCAATCAAAATCTTCATCACATTAATTCTTTGACGGAGTAGGCTTTTTCGGACTTCTCATAGATGATGTGCCAGAGGGCTTGCATCTTTTTGACGGAGTGGGATTCTTCGGACTTCTTAAAGAATTCTGTGATGTAGGTTTTGAAGCAGCTTTTGCCATGGATTTATCTCCTTGAAAATGTTATTATGGAGGGCGACACTGGAATTGAACCAGCCTAAAAGGATTTGCAGTCCTCTACATAACCGCTCTGTCAATCGCCCGTCATAATAAATATAATAATAATTTTGCAAAAAGTAAAATGCTTTTAATTGGCTATTTTTGCAATGTAGTATAACCCACAACCAAAAATAAAGCCAACTACAACTTCACTTATTTGAGTTGGTGCTTTGCAGAATTTAGGAATTTTATAGCTAAAAATCCAGTTTTCTTTTTCAAAAAGCGTCCAATTGAACGCATAAACTGGACTTACCAAAGCACCAATCAAAACAAAAACTGGTGACAAAAAATATAAAGCAACCATCGGGCAGGTGTATCTCATTCCCATGTACAGAAAATCATACAAAAATCCATATTTATGTTCATTGGCATCCATCTTGCTGAACCACCAATCTAAGGGCTTGTGATACCAGCGTTCATTATAGCGTTTGATGGTTGTTTCGTCTGGTGTTCCTCTGCCAATATCAAAACAAGCACCTTGCCCTCTGCTCCAAAATTGAAATTGCAAATAACAAGCCAGAAGCAAAGAGGCAACTGTGCCTTGCCAGCTCTTAAAACTGCAGAAAAGCAAAAACATTGACAGCATCATAACTATGGTTTGAACTCCTCTGTTTCTCAAAAAAGGGTATTTTCCAAAACAACCACCATACCAACGCCGGAGGAATCCCCACCATAATCCATAAACAATCATTAATAAATATTCCATATTACTTCTACATCCTCCTTTAAATAATTGAAATATATTAACACATATTTTTACAAAATACACCTTATATTTGTTTAATCCTGCTCAATATAAGGATTTTCGGCTCTGATTTTGTCCTTGCTTGCAAGCCACTCTTGTTTTAACTGCTCGGCATTTTCAGAGCCACGAGCGACAGCTTCATCATAGTCAAGCTTAATTCTATCCGAAATTTGAGCGTATGAGGTTTCCCGAACTCGCCTGATAGCTTCATTCTGTTCTTCAACAGTTGGCTGTGCATATTCGTCTACCCAAGATGCGACAATCTCTGTGTCTGTTTCTTCCCAAAACTTGCGGGTTTTTTTCATTTTAGACGGAGCAGAGCTGTCAATAACTCTTTTATATCCGTCAGCCACGAGCATCTGAGAATTGCTTTCAAGATTGTAATTGAAAATATCTTTATTGTCTTTCTTAATGTAATTCGGTGCATATTCAATATTCCCATCAATCAATTTTCCAAACATTTCAAACTCTCCTAATAAAATTTAACAAACTTGATTAAGCATTCACCGTAGCTACCATTACCACCATTAATGTTCCATTGATAGCCACCTCCACCACCAGCACCTGGGGCGGTAGCATTAGCATGCCCAAGTCCACCACCACTATTGGTCAAAACGCTATCTCCTCCGGATTTAAAACTTCCTGATGATGTAGCTTCTATTCCTCTATTGCCATCTCTTGCAACTGTACTTGACACAATTTCCCATGCACCTGGGTTGCTGTTGAAAGTGTATGCCCCCTCATTAGCAATGTGTTTTCCATTTTCGCCAGCACCGCCTAGACCACCACCCAACGTCATAATTCCACCTATTTGTGTGTTACCACCTGGGTTTCCATTATAGGCCTCTGTACCGCCAACGCCAGAAGTACAAGTAACCTTACCAATATTTGCCTTTATTCTTAAATAGCCCTCAAATCCAGCGCCACTACCGCCACCTTGACCATTGCCAAAATAGCCGTTACGACCACCACCACCACCTGCCCCCTGAGCTCTAATATAATATATGCCAGGGTATAAATAGATTACCTTTGAAGCTCCATTTGAAATATTGCAAAGAACCTCGCCTATTTTGTATGGTCCAATCAATGTTCCAAATGGATATAAACTGCACGGTATTGTCATAGTGCAACTCCAGCATCAGATATAGTTAAGTATGTCAAATCCCTAGCTGCTCTTGCAACTAACCAATGAGAATTAGCTAATGAAAAGTCTGGAGTAACTCCGTTAATATATTTTAACCCACCAGACAGATTCGTGCTCAAAGATATTGTCTTCAAACCATTAGGAAACCATACATATAACTGAACAGTATAAAAATATTTTGGAAAAGTTAGTTGAGATGTGTCAATAGTGATTGTCGCATTGTCTAAAATTTTCAATCCAATTATTTCATCTGTATTTTGTGGATACACTGTTGTAGCACCTGAACAATCAACCGACCTGATATTCTCATATGCAATTTGTTTTAAAAACTTAGCATCAAAATCTTTTATTGTTTCATAAACAGCTTTTGCATTTGGATATTGATTTTCTGTTGATTGTTCATTTATTTTATTAGTTTTGTTTGAAACATTTTCAGGTGAAATATAATCAAATCTGTTATTGCTATCAATTATTAAAGATTTTCCAATAGGCATATCCACCAAAGCATCAATGGTTGTTTTCAAATATTTCAGATATTTGAAAACAGCATCTTTTTCATAATTTATATTTCCGCCATCTACAACTTGTGGAACAGCTTCCTGATAGCCGTTGCTAATTTGAGAATCTGTATATGGTGTTTTAGTCCCGCCAAAATTATTAGGTAATATTACGTCCGGTTTAGATGGTTTTTGTGTTGCCATTTTCATTCTCCGTCATTAAATTTCTTATTCCAACACCACTTCCCAAAACAAGCTCAATATCTGATTTTGTGTCTTGGGTAAAAAATAAATTATCACCAACCAATGTCACATCTAATAACATGATGTCAACATTTTTGATTTTAACTTTTTTGGCAAAAGTCATATTCTTGATGATAGCAATATTATCTTCACGAGTGCATTTGCTGGTATTGGCACCTGCTTTGGCTTTGATTCTTGCTCTGAAATCTCGGTCTTCAAGACTTCCAGACGGTGCCACAAAATCAGTTTCAGGCTCGCTGAACCATATATATTTTTCAGTGTTTACATCTGCTCTGTTATAGCTGAAGTATGCTGAAATGTCAAAATATCTTCTTGATATTCCAACCAGCCAGCCCCAATAGTCAAGAAAAACACCCTCTGCCAAATTGATATCAATTGAATCTAACAGATATTGAGCATTCTTTTGCAAATTGTCTTTCAAGCCAGCATCAGCACCAATTAAAGCCATATATTCAGGATTGCTCCTGAATTGACCAAGGGAATATGCTTGATTCAGAGCAAAATAATCAAGATTCTTCATATACTTGTATCCTTGCGCTATCGAAATTTGGAATTTGGGTCTTTGACAACTGGATTTGGTCAGTCCAATCTAAATTATTCTTTGATATTTTAAGCTGAGTTATACCAGCCACACCATCAACTTCATAAATTGATGCAGCAAACATGTTGGCATAAATGATTGAACCCATATCAAATCCATGCTCTGTGATATATGCCATGATGTTGTTTTTAACTTCTGATTGAACAGTTGCCAAAGGAATTCCATTCTTGACTGTGACTTTGACTTGAATATAAATATCTTGCACTTCAGCACGGTCAAATTTGATTGTTTCAGTTTGTCCCTCGCTATCTGTAACTGTAACAGATATTGCTCCTTGAAGTCCGAACATATTACCATCAACAAGATGGTCAAAAATAGTTTGAGCGACTGTTTCATCATCATATGCTGTATTGATAACAATTTTCAGAGAGTGGGCTGGAATTCCATCAACTTCTTCGCCAGTCCTATTATTAAAAATCTGCAAATCTGAATCTGTATTTACAAGCTCCAGCAATGCCTTTTCAAGCCCGTCATCTGTATTGGCTCCAACTGTAGAAGAATTTAACATCCAGCGTTTTCTGAACTCTTCATCAGTTTCATATTCTTGTCCAATTTGGATTGTATTTCCTTGCTCATAATAAACACCAGTCAAATTTGCCAAAGGAGTAATGACATTTATCAGAGCATCAGATGGCAAGTCAATTGCTCCGCTTTCTTCAGCTGTAAAAGAGCCAAAGGCTTTGCCTGTGCTGTCAAAATTTATTGGGTCATTATTTTTGAATTGGTCTTTTGTAGAGGAATTTTCAATTGTCAGTGTGCCAGCTTCAATAACTGTATTTGGTGTTCCTTCGCAAGTCCTTGAAACAACTGTGTATGTTGCTTGTCTTCTTGTTAATCCTATAATGGAATACAACTTGTCTTGCCACTCACCCTCGGCTGTATAAGGATTCATTTGCTTAATCAGGAATGCTATCTGATTTTCAACATCCATCGCTGATAATGAAGATGCAGTTGCAACATTATCAACAACCCCCTCTTTCTTGATATTGAAATCATTGCCAAACACTGTGCGAAGCTTATTTGTCCAAAATGCCAAATTCTCATTTAGAGTGCTTAAAACAAATCCTTTGCCATTGATTATCATAATCTATACACCTCATCCACTCTAAGCACAGAATTGCCAGCAACCACATTTACACCAACATGGTATTCATCACCAACTTTATGAAACAAATAGTCTCTGACTTCCTGAACATCCACCACTTCTTTTATAGCCTTTTTAATTTCAGATTTCAATATTTTTGGATATGCTTTGAGACCATTGATATAATCAATGCCAGCACGATAATCCAAGAACCAATCTCCCTTGAGAATTTTTAAACCTACAACAATCTGCTGGGCAACTCTTTCAATGCCATCTGCAAGTTTCAAATCACCATTCTCAAGAACCAAATGTCCATCTTTCAAAGCAATATCTTTCATTCATCTTCCTCTATTTTGGTGGTTGAGTTGGAGTTGGACCACCTGGACCTGGATTGTAATCATGGGTGTGATTTTTAAGGCTTATGCCACCACCAATTACATCTTCAGAAACAGTTGCTGTGCCATTGACACTCACATTCCCATTCACACTCACATCACCATTTATTGAAGTGCTTGCTGAATTTATTATAATGCTTTTTGCTTTAATAGTAAAGTCTCCTGTTTCATTTACAGATAAAATAAATTGGCTGTTTTTAAGACCAATAGCAATTTCTCCATCTGGAAAAACAAATTTTTCATTGCTTGGCAGAAAACCAAGCTGAAAAATACCATCACTTATAGAGTGGCAGCGTTCGTCACCATTATAATTTTCATTGCCAAAACGGTATTCTTCAATTGACTTATCAAAAAATTTAATGACACCTCTGTCGCCTTTTTTGATTTTCAGCATGATATAAGCACGGGCTGTTTCTGGATATATGACAGGAACAGTTATAACGCAATCTTCAATTTCATCATTGCGTATTGCCAAAACATTAACTGTGCCATCTTCGTTGACTTGCATAACCTTGGCAGGAAGTTGGCAATTTATTTCATTTTTAATTTTTTCAGATAGCAAAAGCAAATTGTCTTGAACTGTCATTTCACCCAAACCTCCGTCAGACCAATTGTGCCATAGTTGTTGCCTCTTTTGACACATTTGTAAATTTCTTTTACACCAGACAAAACATCAAATTCACACTTGCAATAATGCCCAACTCTTATGCTTGGCAGAAGCTTAGTTTCAAAATGATATCCAATCTGATTATTATTTTGCTCTGCTTGAGGCTTGGTGGAATTTTCCCCATTGAATAAAAAGCCGTAAATTTTTTGTTTGTTTCCATTGAATAAATGTAGAACTCCATTGTCAATGATATATTTGCATCCTATTTTTCCACAAATTTCTCGCAGTATAGTGCGAACTTTGCCACGAGCTACATAGTTATTCATTTCTGGATAATTATCCACTTCGTCACCCATAAAAATGCCCATAGCAGCAGCACAGTCATGAATTATTTGCTGAGATGACACAGTTCCTTGATATGATTTGCTTATAACTGCAGAATCAAACGAGTGCAAACTGTCAATTAAAGTTATTTCTGTAGCAATATCATTTTCACCACCAACTGCATCCTCTTTTTTCAAAAATCCTCTTGACTTATTGTCACCACCAATGGCTTTTTTCTGTGACGAAAAATATGGTGTGCCTCTAAAAATAAGCCCCCAATCACCATTACCCTCAGCACAATACAATTCAAAAGCATTAGCATAGTTTGCAATCTGATTGAATGAACCATTGGTTATATTCCAAAGTGTCAAATTTGCTGTGCTTGGCTCTTTGCCATTCGTCTGCTGTATTTCAAAATCAATATCAATGCCACTTTCTTTATCATCAATCTTGTCTTCATAACGAATTCCATTGGTTGATTGATAAAAATCGGCTATATTTGGAATTGCCAACTTTGCTTCTCTGTCAAATTGGATATCCAATCGCAGTCTGAAATTCAAGTCTTGAACTTTGGTTTTATTCTCTGGCAGTATTTTCATAGTATAAAATATAATCCTTTATTGTTTCAGGAGTTGGCTCACCAGACAGATTATCTTTGTGAAGAAAATACAAAGTTGGTATTTTTCGTCTATCTGTCAGAATTACTGCACCAGCAACCAATGCATTGCCAGTATTGACTTCTTCTCCATTGCTGTCGAAAATGCTCATGAAACAGCAATTGCAATATTCATTCCATTTGAATGTCATGCGGTATGTTTCATCACCAAAATTGGTATATATTGAGATGAATTTGTTATTTGATAAGTCTGGACATTCAATATACATTCTATCCTCCCCATCCCATCTTGAATCCTGCAATTACACCTTTAATCCAGCTCTTGCCAGTTTCTTTTGCTTCATCAAGAGCTTTCTTATAGCCATTGGATTCTTCCTCTGTGGTTTTTGTGCTTTCTGGAATTAGCTTATTGGCAACTTTTTTAACAGTTGAAGATGCTATGCTTATATTCAGCGGAACAAGTTGAACTTTGCCAACTGCTATTTTCTTAAATTCAAGAGAATAAGCATAGCCTGCACTTGCACCTCTGGCAGGAGTAAAATTTGTCAAAACAACATGTTCTTTGATATTATCTCCAAGCACAACATTGACTGCTATTTTTCTTTCTCTCAAATTTAGCAAAATGTCTTCAAATTCATCACCTGAATAATTCCTGCCATCTTGCAAATAGCATTCCAAATTTAGCATATCAGGCAAATTGTGAATGTATTCCTGATATGTCTGTCCACTTTGAACACGGCGGTCAGGCGTTTCTGCTGAATAATTCCTTCTATCAGACAAAGTGGCATCAACTTCAATCACCTCATATCCTTCGGTGTTTTCTCTTGTCTTCTGTCCTGTGAAAAAATCTGACAAAGCACTACCAAAATTCTGAAAAGATTTTATAAACTGCTGAACATTGACACCATTTTCAGATTTTAGGGCTGTTTTTAACTGTTCCACAGACTGAAATCCCATAGCAATAGCAGTTTGGTTAAGGGCTTGCGGAAAACCTTGTGTCAAATATCCGAATGCTGTTTCATTGCTTATTTTGCCTTGAGTCAATAGTTGAGTTAAGGCAATGCCAGAGAATTTATTTGCAATTTCATCTGAATTTTCAGCTATCAATTTGGCTGTATTTTTCATAACAGTTGTGACATTGGAAAAACTCAATCCACCAGTCGTAACTCCTGATGTGAGTTTATTTGCCAAGCTCAAAATTCCGCCTGCTTTGTCTTCTTTGCTGGCAGTTGAAGTTTCTTGTGATATCAATATGGCACAATATGGCATTAGCTCATCACTCCTAAGGCTATTTGTTCAGAAAGAGCATCATTGATTTCCTGTGCTGTTATTTTCGGGTCTCTGGCTCCATTGACATTGATATTGACACTTTGGTTAATATTGTTTGTCGGATAAGATTTTGAATTTGCAATTTGCTGGTTAATAGGCGTCATATTGCGAACTGGTGGTTCATTCAATGCACCTTGCGAAAATGTACCATTGAATTGCTTTCGCTCTTCCCACCATCCAGTTTCTCTACCAATATAGTTCAAAGCTTTATATGTGCCACGCTCAATGCTGTCAATTTCTTCAGCATACCAATTCCACTCACCTTTTAACATTTTTATTGTTTGAATTGCTAATTCAATAACAGCAATTATTTTCAAAAATGGAGCTGACATTGCCCAAGCATGAATGGCAAATGCTTTCATGGCAGGCAAAGAAGCGATGATTGCAAATTTAATTGATGAAAAAATTCCAATGCCAGAAGCCAAATTCAGAAAGAACAGATGAAGAATCGGAATTGCTCTAACAATTGATGGAATGAATGCTGCAAGAATAATTGTTGCAACTGTGTCAATATTTTTAGCAAGAAACACAATGACTTCTGCCAAAACTTTACTTGCTCCTGTCATTTCATTCAATCTGTTTAAGAATTTTCCAACACTATTGCTGAGTGTGACAAAAGCCTGCCCGATTGTTTTGTCCATTTTTTGGAATTCTTGATTGACTTTCGGGGCTTGGTTAAGAATTGCATTGAGCACTTTGTCAGGAGTCAAACCACCCTCTGCAGCCACAGTTCTCAGCTGACCAATCTGGAGTCCCATTCCTTCTGCAATCATTCTTGCAAGTCTTGGTGATTGTTCAAGAATTGAATTGAGCTCTTGTCCTCTAAGCTGACCACTTGCCAAGCCTTGTCCAAGCTGAACCAATGCAGCCTGATTGCTGGCAGCTGAACCTCCACCAATGATGATTGCTTTGTTAATGGCTTCTGTTATTTGCAATCTCTTCTGTTCACTCAATCCAAGAGTTTCAGTTGCTGTTGTAATACGACGATACAAATCCACAGTTGCCATCATATTTTGGCGAGTGTCTTGAGATATGTTAAACAACCTTTCCTGAACACGCAGCCTTTCTTCCTCACCTGCTGTAACAAGAGAAAGAATTGACTTGATATTTGTCCATTCATCAGCATAGCGAGCTATTTCTCTGATTCCAAGATAAGCTCCTATTGTTCTAAATGCTTTTCCAAGTGCAAAACCAGTTGAGGCAACTTCTCTATTGCTGGCTGCAACTCTCTTATTGTTATTGATGACTTTCTTCTGCTGCTGGTCAAGAATTGTGAAGCCTTTGATGGCACCATTATCATTGAACACAGTTTCAATAACAAACTGGTCTATTTTATCAAATGACACCATCTAAACTCTTCCTTTGCTCTTCAATTTGTTGAATGACTATTTCATACATCATCAGCAAATCATCTGTTTCCATATCATATACATCTTTCGGCTTGAAAGACAAATTATTCTGCATAAATAAAACAGAATAAGAAATCATTATTTTCTTGACTTGTCTTTCATTTTCTTCCGAAGTCCTTCGCCAATCATTTCTGTCTGCTGCTCCAGAAGAGCCTTTAAAGACTCTGCTATATTGCCGAGAGACCCGTTCAATTTCTCTTTCAAGCCTTTCCATTCCCCCAAGCTGTTATATGCCATCATCACTGTGATTGTATAAACAGCAAGGAAATTTCCAGCAAAATGCTCACTCAATTCATTTTCATCCACAGGATTGCCATCAATATAGAGAACATTTGCTTTGTCATGTAAAAACAAATTGACCATCCAAATCCAGTCATCTTTGTCAAATACATCTTTGACAACTTTGTAAAAGCTATCAAGGTTGTCGCCTTGCTCAAATTTATTAGCAAAGACGACACCTGTAACAGCCCCAAAGCCAAATAATTTTTGAACCATGCGAACTCCGAATGCAGTCAGCTCACCAAAGCTCAAAGCATTGCGGGAATATTTATGGCCATCATATTCAACTTCAATTTGCTTCATTATTTAACCTCTTCACAGTAAATAATCATTTCCCATTGACCACCATCTACAGGCTCTGTATGTGACTGAATATAAGCTGTGGTTGAAGTCTTGGTGACACCAGTATTGTCATCTTTATACTGGAATGTCAATTGAGTCCCATATTTTTCCCAGTTGTCAACTTGCCCTTTGATTGGTGAGAAAACATTCTGTGTGATGCGAAATGTGTCAAACTGGTCATATCTCTTCAAAGTAACGGCGTCTCCAACAATTCCTTTTACTTTTTCAATGGCATCATTTTCACGAGAATGTTCGCAGAAAGCATCACCAAAATTTGTCAAGTTGATGCCATTCAAGCTTGCGAATTGGAGTTTTCTATCATATTTCATCCATTTTCTCCTTACATTTCAATTGCTGATTTTTCTGAATCTGACGGATTAACAGTCAAATCAATAATAACCTTTGTGCCAGTCAATGCATCAATATACCAGCCTTGAGCGTGATAAACTTGATTGCTGTAATCAGTCGGATAATTTGTTTTGACTTTGGCAATCGGCATGCATTTCAAGTAAAAACCATTGGTGTCTTCACTATCTTTAACAATAAGGTCATTGCTCTGGCAGCCAATCAGAACAGATTTCAGATTCTCTTCAAGAATGCTGTTTGAACTCTCTTGATAGCTGAGCTTTTTAGCCAGAAAATCAAGAACCTTAAATTTCAGCAGCAGGTCGATTGTAAATCTGATATAACGGCGTTTTGTGATTTCACCATTGACTTGTTTATTACCATAAAATATTTTCTTGGCATACTGTTCAACACCAACACCACTGATGGCATTAACATATGAATAATAACCAACATTGTTCTTATCAAAGTTGCTCATGGAAGTTGAATCATAATTCTGAGGTGTTACACCAGAAAATTGAGAATACAAATCACCAACACTGCCCAAATACGGATTAGCCATCACACCCAGCAAAGCTCCTTTAAGGCTTTCCGAATCAATGTGTGTGATTAACTTTGTATTGGTATAATTTTTTGCAGCCAAAGTTTCAGCAACATTGCCTACAGTTCCAGAGGCAACATCTTCATCAGAAGTCTGGGCAATGAATAAACGACCGCTCACCTCTGCTTTTGCAGCAACAGCAACAATATCTGCTTTCAAAGAAGAAGAGATATACAGCTGAGAGAAGTTTGCATTCAAATTCATCAAAGCTGTAAAGGCTGATGCAATATCGTCTTCATCAGTTTTTTGGAAAACAACCACTTGATTGATTCTGCTCTGATTCGGCTTTGCATTGTTTTTCTGCATCAGAAGAACTGACAAATCATTATAATATTTAGTGCCAGGCACGAATATTGAATCCAACTCATCAATGTTAGAAATGACAACAACTTTATTTGCAGGCATAGTGTATCCAGAAACAAGGTCTGAAGAGGTAAAATCCCCAACATACCCTGCATTGGACAAATATGCTGAAATGTCGATCGCTTGTGGCAGTGTAAAGCCAATTTCAACCAATTTATCAATACTTATCATCTTTAATTACCTCTCACAATATTAACAACAACATCTTTACCAACTTGTTTCTGAATCTGAACTACATCATTGAAGCCAAATGTAACATCAAATTCATATCTGTAAACATAACCGCCTGCTGTCAATTCGGTTAAGTCTCGGAGTTCTGATATATCATTAACTGACATATCATTCGCCAGAAATTCATAAGCAGCATCAAGTGGCTCAAAACTGTTTTTCAATTTTCTGGCATTACTTTCTGCAAAATAATTTTTCTCATCAAGATTGCCATCTTCAGCAACACCATCATTGTAGATGGCAAAAGTAACAACCATATTTTTATACATTGTCACTTCTTGAATATTGCCTGCAAGCTCTCTTTCAGAAGTCCTGCTGTCAGTCTGCTCCGGAACAATAGCTCTAAGCAGACAAAACGGCTTTTTTGGCTCATCTTTGCGTTCATTTGCCCAATAAATTTTGTTTTCAAAATCAGCTGGCAGAATTTCTTTGACAAAATCTAGGATTATTTGTTTTCTCATTGATTGTCAACCCTCACCAGATAAGCCTTAAAATGTTCCAGAAATGTCTTTCTGCCATTATGCTCAACATTCCTGATTTCATACAATATATTATCCCTTAAAATTCTCTGACCTTCAACAACTTTTTCACTTGTATACATGTTATATACAGATAAAATTTTGTCACCAGCTTCAGAGGCAGATAAAGAATCACCATATTTATTGTTTGCCTGAATGTTGCAGAGAATTTCTTTGATGGGCTTCCAAACAATTGCTTCAGAGCCATTAGGCTTTATTTCAGAAGTCTTTTCAAGAACCTGCACTTTTTCATTTTCTCGAATGCCGAGCAGAACAGAATTAAACATCAGTGCACCTCATAATCAATTGATTTTACAAGCTGTCCTGTGTCAACCAAGGTTATGCCTGTAACATTATTTGATTTTGGACGAACTGTATCATCCAGAATTCTTTCTTTGATTCGCTCTTTCTGGTAACCACCTATGTCAGTCAAAACACCATTAGCATTTTTGTTTTCATTAAAGGCAGTTGCAATAATTGAGCTCAGCTCCCTTTTATATTTGGTGACAAATTTGAAAATTCTCAGCCACATTCTTGGTGGCAATTTAGATGTGCCAAATTCCTGATAACTTCCAACTTCTGCAGTTGTAACATTGCTATCTGGATATCTTTTATTGTCTTTGCTATGTATGCCAGTTGTAACATAACTTCTTTGCAATTGCTTTAACATTCCATTAAAACGATTGCAATGACTTTTGTTTAAATCTGATGCATTTCTTATTAGCAATATCCAACCTCCACACCAAATTCAAAATAAGGATATAACAAATTGTATGTGTTATCAGATTTGAACTGATTATCTTTATTGCCATCTCCAAATTCAACTGCTGTATCTTGAACTCTCATGGATTTTACACCAGAAATATCAGAGCCGAATGCAGAATTGAACCTGTAAATTGCCAAGGCTTCTTCACAGCACGCTTCAAGCAGAACATTATCATCTGTTTGCTGGCAATAAATAATCCTTGGAAATTTCAGTTTCTGCTCCTCATCAACTTTTTCACCAGCGAATTGCATTCTGTCGATGCTTCTTGTAGCTGACACCAGCAATTTAGCCTTATCTTCAGCAGAAATTGCATCCCAGCCAGAATTAAAGAAAGCAGCAAAATACTCATCAGCTTCTTCAACTGTCGCATAAACAGGATATTCTTTTCCATTTATGTTGATGTATTTTGCCATGCGCTTTCCTATTCTACACCATCACCATTGGCATTTTCTTCAGCTTCTTCAGCCAACTTTTCAATCTGCTCAATCATTTCTGACTTGTTTCCTGATAAAACAACACCAAACTCAGATTCAGCAAAAGCAGCCAACTCAACTTTGGTCATCTCCTGAAGAGTTTTCTTTCCTTCACCAGAATTTGAGCCAGAAGAAATTTCCTCAGCATACTTGTGAGCAATCATCTCTTCGGCAATTTCTTTGTGCTTAACTTTTTCAATGCCAAATTCTTCATCCTTGCAGAATTCAACTTTGTTAAAATCAATGCACCAAGCAAAATCTTTCAATGCCTTAAACATCTTCAAACCTTTCTTAAAATAAAGGAGCTCAGAGCAATTGCCAAAGCTCCTTTTTTCGTTTACCAATTAAGCAACTGCTTTGTGGCGAGCATTGCCAAGGATAACCACAGCACCAACAGTTGCAGAAATTGCAGAATCTTTCGCAATTTTCACTTTAATAAACTGTTTGTGGCCACGATATCCAACCTTGCTAACCGCACCAGCAGCAGCCATGCTTTCCGGAGCATTAATCAAATCACTTTCTGCAACTGCAGTAAAACTACCATCAGAAGTATCACATTCAGAAATGGAAATTTTTCCTGCACCAGAAGTAAAAGCAGCCATCTGTGCAATAACAGTCACAGATTCAAAACCTGCAGTATCAATCGCTGCAGATTCAGATGAATCACCAGTTAAAGCAGCAGAATTAACTGCATTAACAACTTTGATATTGTTCACCAAATCATATGCACTCATTTATGCCTCCTTATGCTTTAATTTTCAGCAACTTGATAGCTTCTGCCATCGTTACCTGACCAGTGTTCCAACGGTGCCATGTCATTTCGATAATGGCTTTTTTCTTGGAGGTGTATTCATCACGAATCATGCCCATCTGAGTAGAATCAAGAATGGTATAACCAGCAAACAAATCACCAAACATAACTGGCGTTGCGTTAACAGCTACATCCGGCATGTCATCAAAAATGACATATTTGTAGTCACCGATAACAGCAGGCATATTTTCGCCGCCAACTCTCCACAAATACTGTCCATTTCCATCTTTGGCTGTGCGGAGAGCATACAATGTACGACGATTGAAGCCATAAACCGGATTTTTGTAACCAGATTTCAATTCAGCAGGCAAAGCCAAAACATCATCGAATACCAGTTTGCCAGAGGTTGAGCCTTCAATTCTTTCAATAGCAGAATTCGTCAGAATTCCTTCCGGCTGTTTGTGTCCAGAGCCTTTTAAGAATGCTCTTCCTTCACCAATAGCAAAAGCAGTAGCAACATCAGCAGCAAATTCAGATTCAACATTGTAGTTGCTGAACTGCAGCAAGTCCAAAGTGACAGGCAAAGTCACAGTCTGACGATAAGCCGTCAAGGTCTCGGAATCGAACTTGTCTTCACTCTCCGGAGAGTCCTCAGTTTCACCAACATATTTGGCAACTGGAATATCAGTGCGAACAGGAATGGTCAAATCCTTTTTAGAGGTGCTGCGAACTCTTGCAAATGAGCGAATCGGCGAAGCATCATGCAACTGGCGCAGAATATCAGAAGCAAATTCCGGATGAACCAGATAACCACCCTGAACATCAGTGTCTGTGCGCATCGTTTTGCTGCCCTCACCACGCAGGAAATATTCTTTGAAGGCAATATGCTCTTCAGAATTCTTCCAAGCATCAGAAGCACCAGCCGGAGCTGCCGCATGCAAAGCAATTTCTTTTTCCAATTCTTTGATGCGTTCAGAATTGTCACCAGATGCTTTCGCCAATTTTTCAATTTCTTCCTGCTTAGCAGCAATTTCACGCTGTGCATTTTCCAGTTCAGCCTGCTTTTTAACCAATTCCTGATTTTTCTTTTCAGAAGCATCAAGAGCAGACTGCAGTTTGTTAATTTTTTCCTGGTCAGCTGACTTTTTCTCAACTTCATTGCGAAGTTCTTTCACAGCCGACATAACATCATCAATTTCAGCCATTTTAGACTTTCTCCTTAATTTCAGTTAACATTGTAATGATTTTTGAATAATCCTCCCGACTATCCTGCTTTTTGCCAACTTCCCGATGGCTGAACAGCTCTTTCATCTTGCTGATGAAATGCTTGCTTTTGTTTGATGACAGGAATTCACCAAGATATCTTTCGGCATCTCTTTCTGTTTTAATCTCATCAATTGATTTAACAGAATCAACAGTTGCCAAAGGATTCATCGGGAATGTCACCAAACTAACTTCCCACAGCGTCAGCTCTTTCAAATAAGTAACGCCATTGACAATCTCATATTCATCAATGGAATAGCCAATTGACATGGACTTGATTGAGCCAGTTTTCAGCTGTGGATAAACTCTTCCTGATACAAATGTATCACTCTTGGGCATCTTGCCTTCAAGATAAAGCCCTTTTGAGTCTTCGTGTATTTCTGCAAAGACACCCAATGGCTCACCTCTGTCATGCTGCCAGAGAAGAACTGGAGCTTGTTTCATCAAAGTCTGCTTAAAAGCTCCCTGAACAACTACATCTCCACCTCTGTCAACATTGCCGAATGTTGAGCCATAGCCTTTGAAATAATAAAAGTCATCATCTTCAGAGACTTCTTTGACTTCAAAAGGAACTTCAAGACGCTTAACTTTCATTTCAGCATCTTTTTTCAAGAATTTTTTGTTTTCAAATGTGTTCATCAACACCTCGCATTATATTTGCCTATATTATAGCACCAAAAATCAAAAAAGTAAAGCATTTTGTTTTATTTATTATACCTGACAGCACAATAACAATTCACAACATTGCCTGCAGTTGCTCCCATGCTTGTATCACCTGGATATTTGAGATATTCCCCACCAACATAGAACAATTCGCTTGGTGCAACCTTTTGACCATGGGCTGCAGCATGGGATGGTCTTGTTGTAGGCAATAAAGCAGACAGCCATTCTTTTTCATAGCCAATTGGAGCATCAGTCATATAAGAAGAAACAGCCAGACTTGCATCTTGCTCAACTGCCTGAACAAGAAAAATATTCTTGTTATTTGTCAAACAATCTGCCTCAATATTTTTAACAGTCTCTGCTACATATTGGGTTTCAGTCATGGCAATGGTTGTGGCTCTTGATTCAATCTTTCTGCCAAATATCTCCAAAGCCAAAGCAGCAACTGCATCATTGCTTATTGGCATAGATTCCTGCTGCATATACAATTCAGCCTTGCTTATGCTATCTGCCATTTGCTCTGTGCTTGTATCAATTATTTGACGGCTTGATGTTGATGCTCTCTGCTCCCTCATAATTTGCAAAGCCAGAATGAATAATGCCATCTTGTCTCTGCTCATTGGCACATCAAGCTCTTCAGATGCCACTCCAATAAACTCATCTTGGACATTTTTATAATGCCTTGCCAAAAGTCTTTGCCATTTTTCTGCATAGGCATTGAAATCCAAATAAATGCCCTTTTCAGCATACAATTTTTCAAAATCCCGAGCCATCTGTCTCAGCAGTCTTTCTGCTTTTTTCCGGATTTTGCTGTCTAATTGTATCTTGGCATTCAGCTGTCTTGCTTGGTCTTTGTCCATAATTCATTCACCTCATTATCAGTGCAGCCAAGTTTCTTCATTCTCAGCACAAAATTGTTTCTCTTTGTAGTCTCTGTGTCATACTCTGCAGCATCAACTGGTGCCATGCTTGTGGGCTTATAAATCACATCTCCACCACTCAAAGAATCATAGCCAAGCTCTGTGCGAATTTCATTATCAGTCAAAACCCCAATCTCACTCAAATTCTTTGCCCATTCAGAGGTTCGTTGCTGCAAGGCAGGAATGTCATTGGTTGAATAGCTTATGCTGAAATTGCTCTCAAGCATGCCACGGCGTTTGAACAATTCCTCAAATTTGCCAAAAATATCACCAACCAGAGGCAGCACAGCATCATCATACAAACTGACTTTGGCAACTGAATAATTGTTGTATGTCTGTGAGCTTGTTTTATACAATGGCTGAGGAATATTGAACTTGCTGTAAATAATGTCTTCAGCATCTGTCTTGAGCTCAAGAATCTGCATATCTTTGTTTGTGGCATTGATAGGCTTGAAATCTATGTTATCAGCATGGGCTGCAATATACTTGCCAGCATTGCTATTGCCAGAGAAATAAGTTGACACCTGCTGGCGGAATTCCTCAATTGCCTTTTTGTCACTTGTCGCCAGCTTAAAAATACCAGACAGCGTTACGCCGTTCTTCAGCAGAGAAGCATTATGTATAGACGAACCATTAGCAATTTCAATTTCTTTCAAAATGCTATTCATCAGAGGCAAAGCAAAAATTTCATCACCAGAATTTCGACAATAGCCTTTAAGATGAATCAACTCTCTGTAGTCTGTATTTATGAATGACTTGGTCTTGCTATTGAATGAATAAATGCCATTGAACACTCTCATTCTGTTGGATGCAGATATTTGATAAACAGGCTGTGAATTGGCATCTATGCCATTGACAATAACATAGCTTGACTTAATTGGATACAACTCCAAAATCTCACGATTGACATTGCCTGTGGCAATTAAGAACAGATTTCCTGTCACCAGCTTGTTCAAAGCACATTCAAAAATGAACTCACGCCAGCTTTGATTCCTGTTCGGCTTGGCAAGCAGCACATTCAAATTGTGCTCTTCTTTCAACTCCCAATCCTCATCAAAAATACAAGGCTTAATACTCTTGATGTGATTGCAAATTGTGTCAACAGCATCTGACAAAGCAGCGGTTGTTTCATACAAATTGTATGCCATACTCATTGAAGCATATTCCATGCCATTCTGATGTAGATAATCCCAAAATGAACTCAAACATGGATTGCAAGCAGAAGAAGCATTAGAACAGCCACTTTTTCCTGCTTTTTTATCAAACATTTTCTTAAAAAATTTCATCCAAATTTTCTCCATTCATCAGCAGAAATAAATCTGTTCATCAACTATTTTACTGCCAAACCACAAAAAAGTAAAGCCCCAAACCATGGCATCAATTCTATTCGGCGACCAGCCACTTTCAGGTGTCCATGTCACCATCTCATCTTCCAAAGCAGCAAGCACACCAACATGATGAATCAATCCCTGCTCATACAAAGCAACAATTGGGTCAGCACGCAAAGCCTTGCCACGAGTTGCCCGAACTTGCTTGAATGGAACGCCCTTGTCAACTGAACGAATTGTATTCTCAACCATCTCTCCACCAAAGTTGACTTCGCCAACTATACAGTCAGCAGACCATCTCTCATACAGAGCAACTGCCTTTTTCGCCCACTCATTCGGCTTCATTTTGCCAGTGGCATCCTCAAGCACCCAACCATGACCAGAATAATCCTGCCCAACCACAATTATGCCTGTGTCATCAGAACTTGCATTGCTTGTTCCTGCTGGGTCAATTGCCACCACGAGCTTTTTGAACTCTGGCAAATCTGCTTTGCTCATCCGCGTAGCATCCAACAGTTCAGTTTTCCACAGGGCTTTTTCATCATCATCTGTCCAATCGCCATCTTTGAATCTCTTCCGGCTTTTGGCAGACATGCTCTCCAGCACAGTCAAATATGTCTTGGCAATATTCTGCTTGTTGTCATCAGGATTCATTCTCAGCCAGACATAATCAGCTGCATCCGGCAGAGGCTGTTTGTCAATAGGGTTTTTGCCCAAAACAAATACAATGTATGTCCAGTGGCGTTTGCTTGGGGGGTTGCAGTCAAAATACATCTTCAGTGACAGCTCTTCTTCCTCACCATTATTGTTCGTGAACATCACTTTCTGTGCCAAACGGCTCTTAACCATCTCAACAGAATCCCAGCCAATCTCACTCACTTCATTGATATAAATGGTGCAATATTCATTACCAAGGATTTTTTCAAGCCGTTCGCCGTTATCAAGCCCTGCCAGCCAAATTTCTGAGCCATTGCTGAACTTTATGAACCAATCTGATTTGTTCTCAACATAATCTACATCTTTGACCAAATTCGGAAAGCATATTTTTAGCACCTTTTGCAAAGTGTCATAATAAATTGACTGTTTAACATGGTTGAATCGTTTTCTGGCAATAAGATGACGGCTGTTTGGTGCTTTTAATGCCCGCACAATGATATCACGCACGTTGATGAATGTTTTGCCAGAACGTGAACCACCAGAAAGCAATATAAATGTGGCTGGACTTGCATGCAGCCTTGTTGCTTCCTTCTGTTTTTCTGTCTTAATAAAGCCCTTTGCCATCACCCAACCAGACCCAAACCAAATTTCATTTGTTAAAACAGCATTTCACAGCAGAAACTTGCCATTGCAACCCACCAGAATTTCATCATCTCAGACAGCATATCACAATCCTTCATCATCTTTATCAATAACAACAAGAGCAACTCCTCCTTTGACTTCACCAGACAGATTGGTGTCTGTTTTGTTTTTCCACTTATCAGATTTGCGATTGTTCAGCCAATATTTGATTGCATGGATGTTTGGTTCGTGGTAACGGCTTATTGTCTCAATGCCCATGCCTGGCACTGCCACTTCTTCTGTGTACTCAAAGCCTGTGGCAATCTTATGTAAAGCATCCACAACAAGCATATCGGCTTTTTCGCCACCCTCCTTGGCTGCTTCAGCAAAATCCGGATAATCTACCATCCATTGTAAGAATACCTCCTCAGGCACATTAAAAACATTACTAGCGATGTCCTTAAATTCCATGCCTAACATAACTGCCTGCTTCACCAGTGCTTTGTACTCTGCTCTATATTTATATGCACCTGGCTTCTGCTGGCTGCTCTCACCTGGTGCTATCTTTAAGACCATGAAAATTCTCCACAAATTGTTTGTTAAAATTATAGTTAATTTTGTGGGAAAAGTCAATCCCAAATATTTTAGGCGGAGAATTTTGTGTGAAGTGTGCCGAGCACATTTTTATAAGCATGCGAAAAAATAAGTTTGCAGTTGCTTGCTTTTAGCGAAAAATTTTAATCATTTTCGCTAATTCCCTCGGACTTATGCGAAATTTAGCTTTACAGCCCTAAAATCTCAAAATTACATACATTATTTTGTCACTACATTTTTTCTCTAAGGTTTTTTAAACTCCGAGTAGAAATAGGAAAATATACATTAAGCAACTGTATTGTTAACTTTTAATCCAACTGGAAAAATAAAGCTAAAACAAGCATTTATCAAATTTTCATTGAACAGATACAGTTGCTTACTCGGACTTTTAAAATGTCCGAGTGAAACACACAATTCGACCACATTTTTCTTCAGTTATTTCAATGACTTAGCTCTACTCGGACTTTTTTCAAGTCCGAGTGAAGTCCGAGTAGAATTTTTTAATTCAGTTATTTCAAGCACATAAACAACTATCTTAAATCGCGCCTTTAAGAAAAAATCGCATTTTTCGCATATTTTACAGCTCACAAAAATAATAATCATTATCGTTTTTCACTCGGACTGGCACCCTTTCCACTCGGACTCCGAGTAAAACTCCGAGTGAGCCATTTTTACGCCTTAACACATTGTTTTATAACAACTTTCTGGCATTCAGCACACTTCCATCCACTCGGACTGTTTTCCAACTCCGAGTGGGATTTTAGCCGAAAATTAGCCGAAAAAAAATCATCATTTCCATTAAAATTTGGCATCAGAAACTTTTTGTTTACTTTTGGCAAAGCTCCTTATAAAATACTTACATAACAAATTGTTTTAACACATAAATTCAAAAAAAGTTTAGATTTTTGTAAAATAATTGTTGACTTTATAGAAAATGTGTTATATAATGAAAGTGTAAAATGATTAAACAGTTATGTAAAGAAATAAACGATGTTTTATGATTTGGCAGGAAGAGAATTTAACAAGAAGCCTATGGGAAAAGGCACTTTAATTGAAGTGCATAAAGGATTTTTTGACACGCTGGATGACAATGAATTGTATAAAGACAGACTTGGCATAATTGTTAATGTTGAAAGATTTATGGAAGATGACAATCGTGGCTCTTATAATTTGATGCCAGCATATGATATCATTTATTTGGATTTGGATGGAAATATAACTGGAAAAGAAACGAGAATTCGTTATAACAATGTTCGTAAAGCGAGTGTCAATTTAACATTAGCAAAATATGTTAAGCTGAATGAAATAATAAAATATTTGATGAACAAAATTATGTAAAGGAATAAACATGTTTACAATCGAATCTCTAAAATTAAAAGTTATTGGCTTCTGGGACAGAGACTTCTTTTGGCACAATAGCCAAGAATCAGGCCTCATCTGTTTAGATGAGGATGGCAATGAACATTTGTATTCATATTTTGAAATAAGACAAATGATGAAAAAGGAGAGTGCTAATGTTTAGTTTTCAGTTATCACACAACCAATTAGACATTAGACCATATCCAATTATAACTGATGAGAATGGCACTGTGCAAGGCGTTTGGTCTAAAAAATACAAAAGGATAATTGGTTTCAATTGTGAATTTGAAGCAGGATGTGTAGATTTGATGTTTGAAAGTTTTTCAGAAACAAAACAGTCTGTAAAAGGAATGTATCCTGTTGTTGAAGACTGTGATGGTGATTTTGCAACAATTGGTGAGCTTGAAGGAGCAAGTGTTTTGAATAAAATTGGAGAAGCACTATGATACAGACAGAATTCAAAGTTGGCGATATTGTTCGCAATAGTTCAGAAAATGAACCAATGCAGATTTTCAAAATTGCAGAGATGAGTGTTCATAAAGATGGCACAGTGTTTTATTATTCATCTACAGGAAGAGGATTTTATGAAGAAGACCTTGAGCTGGCAGAAGATTGCATAAATGAATATGACAGAAGATACAAAAGTTTGTCTGATAATTATGTAAAATTGCTTGATGATTTTAGAACAGTCGCAAAAGTTTTGGCAGAGCAGAATCCTGATTATGGCAGTTGGCTGCTTTGCAATTGGTCATCAAAATTAACAGGACACATTTAAGGAGAAAACAAAATGGACAATATTGAACAAAACATTCGTGAAATTGCCAGCATATACAAGTGGGCAATCAATGAAAAGAATCTGCCTAAAATTGCCAATGCAAAACGCCGTTTCTTTGGCGAGGAAGATTGGAGCAAATGTCCTTGCTATCCACCAGAAGATAACACTCATGGCTGTGGCTCAGCTGCATGTTGTCAGGAAATAACAAAGAATGGCATATGCCATTGCAATCTGTTCATGAAAGATGAAGAAAAGTGATGTTTTTTAAAATTTATTTTAGCCGAAGAAAATTTGAGCAAGATGCTGCAGCTTTGGTACAGAAACAAAATGGTTGGGCAGCCGGAGCTTATTGTGGTGCAAGAATTCTTTCTGCTTCACCTGATGAGCAATACATAAGCCCTTTGGAAGCAAAGAAGAAAATTTGGCAAGCTAACAGTGATTTTGCCATAAACAATATTGGTGAAGTTTTGGGTGGTTTGAAGCGTGCTCGTGAAGAGTTATTCGCTCTTGACACTTGGGATAAGTACAGGAAATCTCGTATTGATAGCAAGCTGAAAACAGTCAAAGACTTCTTGGAGCAATTGGTTTGGAAGCCCGTAAAAAGAAAGGAAGACAAATGAGTAAATACATTGACAATATAAGCAAGCAGACTGCTGCAGGATTCGGTGATGACGAATTTTATCTTGTCATGGAAAAGGTTGATTTCTTGATGCAACTTTGGGCTGGTGAGCAGATGGGTGATGATGGTGTTTATGAACTCATGAGTCTGTGCAATTTAATCTATTCTTGCAAGGGCATGTGGTATGAAATGCCGAAAGAAGCCAAGGACTTTTTCAGAGTTTTAATCAATCCAAAAAATAAGTACAAAATGTCAACTGGCAAGGGTGGCCAATATCGTAATTATGCACAGCTGAGGCAATATCTGATTGATAATCAGGAAGCCATAAGCAAGGTGATGAGAAAATTGGACGGAATAGAAGACCATCAGGAACTTTGGGATATCAAATTTGTCAAGGATGGTGGAACAACCGAAATTGTTGACACTTATGCTTCAGAAGAAGCTTGTCAGCAAGAGCTTGCATATTACAGAAGCAAGCCTGGAATTGGTGTTAGATATTTCATGGAGAAAAGCCAATGAGAGAGTTGTTATTTCGTGCTTATATTACCCGCACAATTTATGTGGAAGAAGACGGATATGTAGATGTAGAAAAGGAAGTCAGATTCCACCTTGATGGTGTGGCTATTTATACAGATGGTCATATTGGAATCAGCTGGGATGATTTTTACCACAATCTTCATTCACAAGGTTTTTCTGACGACGAAATTGAAAAGGCTTTTGATGCATATGATGACCACTGGGATGAGTGGGCATGGTTCGTGCCTGATGCAATTGCTCAATATACAGGCAAGGTTGATTCTTTTGGCAATAAAATATTTGATGGTGATTTGGTCAAGTACACAAGAACACATTGGTCAAGTTATTCTGAGCCTACACCGCATGATTTGGTTTTTGTAGGAACTATTGAATGGTCAGAGGAAGACTGCTCATATAAATTCAAGCATCCAACTGGTGAAATGAGCCTATCTTTTAAGGATTCAAGAGCCAAAGAAAACATCATTGAAAGAATTGGCAGTAAATATGTAAAGGAAGAACGAATGACCAATAAGAATTTCATCTGTATCAGCATAAAGCACACATATTATAGCAATTCTGGCTGGGTGCTTTGGTGCAAAAATAAATCAGGATACACAGGCGATGTCAATATGGCAGGGCTTTATTCTCCGGAAGATTTCACAGGCAAATATGAGGATGTGCCTGTGGTCAAAATGCATAAAGATTTGGTGAAGCATTATTGCAAGAAGTATGATTCTGTCTTGGTTGACAAAGATGAATTTGTTCAATTTATTTCAGATTTGAGAAATTGCACAAAACAAGAAAGCATTGATACAACCAAGACTGTTTTGCATGCGATTGAGTGCATTTTGACTTCAGAAACAATCGAGCCAGAAATAAGAATTGAAAAGGCTTTGGCAAGAATCAGAGAGATAAGGAGAAGCAACTGATGAAAGTTGAATTTGCCAAAAATAAAGAGCAGAAAGTTTGGTTTTCTGAGTGGAATATTTATTTGGATGGAACTTACAGTGGTTTTATCTATAAAACATCAAGAAAAGACAGTTGGAACATAGCTTGTTCAAGATTTGGATTAGGAGCAGTCAATCCAATCGCTTGCCAAAAAACTTTTTCTGATGCAAAGAACATTGTAAGAAAATTTGTAGATGAATGGAATGAAAATGCAAATGAAATTTGGAATTCATATGCAATTCAATTCACAGGAATACACATGAGTTTAAGTTCAGAAAATAAGCCTAAGGAGGATATTGTGAATGAATAACATAGTTCTTGATGTAGATGGACACAGATGTGTTGCAACTGTTTTATATCACAGAAATGGTGAATTTAAAATCAACTTGCCAAGAGAAAAATTGCATGATTTTTGCATTCACTTGAGCAAAAGCATTGAAATATATTTTTATTTCAACATGAAATGGTCAGAAATTATTCTGAGCCACATTGCTAATGAGCTTAAAGCTGTTGGCTTCAGCAATGTAAAACTTGTTTGTCCATATTTGCCATTCGGGCGTGCTAATAAGCCAGAAAAAGAATATGGATGCAGAAAAGACATTTTGTCAACATTTTTCAAAATGCTTAAGGCTGCAGAAATTGATGAGGTCTGCACATCAGATTTTCATCTGAATATAAAAAGCAATATTTTCCATGGTATAAAGTTCAGAAACATAAAATTTTCAGAGCTTTGGCAGGAAGAAATCACCAAGATAAGCAGAATACACAACAATGACAAATTTCTTGTTTTTGCACCAGACTCAGGTGCAGTTGATAGGGCTTGGCAAACTTGGACTGTATTATCGCATAATTTGCCAAGCAATCCGTTGTATTGTAAGCATATACAATTTTGCAAGGAAAGAACAGAAAATGGCATTGAAATTTCTTGTGCTGGAAACTATGCAAACAATGAACAATACCAAAATAGAATTTGCATCATTGTAGATGATATGATTGATTCTGGCAAGACCATGCTTGCTGCAATTGAAAAGGTGCGGGAATTTAAGCCGAAGAAAATATATGTTTTGGTGACACATCTGCTGAATGATGAGTTCAAAGCACCAGATGGTGTAGAATTTATGTGGAAATTTGACAGTGTGCAGGAAGCATAAAGCAATGGAAATTATTGATTATGTTAAAAAGAAAGATATCATGAAATTGAATGAGTTGTTTCAACCCCTCATTCAGAAATGGATTCGCCGGTATTATTGGAGCAGAATTGACAATGAAGATTTGCAGCAGGAAGCAATATTCGCCATTATGAATGCTGTCAAATATTTCAATGCTGAAAAGGGCGCGAGCTTTGGTGTTTATCTTGAATATTGGTTGCATTATCATCTTGGCCAACATGTTTTGCGAAATGTCAATCTTGTGAGACCTTGTACCAATTATCTTGTTTTTGAGAGTGCAGAATTATCTGAGGTGACAAAGAAAGCAATTGATGAATATCATAATTTCAGTTATGTTAATATCGATAATCCTGAGTGTGAATATCAATTGCAAGATAAGCCTAGCGATTTAGATAGGCAAATTTGCGGAAAGCAGCTTAAAAAATTGGCAAAGAAGGAACTATCAGAAAGGACTTATGACATTCTATTTGGCAGATGTGATGATAAGTCGTTGAGCAAGCTTGGCAAAAAGTATTCTTTGAGCAAGGAGAGAATCAGACAAATAGAATTGTTTGCAATTCATAAATTGAGAAAAAAGTTAGGAATTAGCGAAAATGAAACAGGAAAACATATTTAAAATTTGGAAAAATGGCTTTGGTTTTGGCAAGTTTAAGGCTATGGCTGAACGGCACAAAAAGTTGTTCAAAGGAGCCAACATAGAAAATCAGCTTTTGAAATTTACAGAGGAAATGGATGAGCATTTGGCATCTCCATTAGACGAATATGAAATGGCTGATTGTTACATTGCTGCAGCAGGCATATACAATTTCAATCCGTATGCTGCTGTGATGATTCTGAATTATTTGGGCAGCTATGGCGGAGCTCTGCCTCATGAGATAGAAAAGGCAGCTTCTGAAAAGATGCACAAAAACGAAACAGAAAGAGTCTGGATGGTTGTAAATGGTGTTATAAGACATGTCAAATTGCCGGCGTATGCTGATGAGATGGGATTCATAGATTTGCCAGATGGAAAGTATATCGCAAAAAAGTATGCCTGTTATGGAGAGCCAGCTGAAGAAGTGGTTGGAGTTGCTGACAAATATTTGCCAAGCCATTATGAATGTGTTTTGAGAAAGGCTTGAGATGGAAAAATTCCCAACATTCCGTGGACCATTCAAAGATGGTGAGATGATAAGAGCCAGCATCATTGGGCGAGTGTATAAAATGACACCAAGGCATTGGGCAGCATATCTGATGTGTTTTCGCAAAGGTGGGATAATGAGTGGTGCTACACTCAATAACATCAATAAACAAGACCTTGAAAATCACCAGTTCATTTTTCCGTTAAGCCGTAAAGAAATATTGGCTCAGCCATTTATGTTTCCGGAAGAATATTTGGCATTTGTCAAGAGCCATCCTATGACATTCAAGTTTTATTTGATTTCAGATATGAGTTTTGCCAGAAAATTCTTGCTAAATGCTGAAAAAGAAAGCAAATTCACAGTCAGATGGAAAAAGAAGCTGGCAAATAATGCTAAAAAATCAGCAAAATCCAGAAGAGAAAAAGAAATTGCTCGTGCAAAAAACTTGAAGAAAAGAGATAAGATTTGGAAGAAAATTTTGAAGGAAAGAGAAAAAATGGCAAAAAAGTTTACATTTATGTAAAATAGTTGTTGACTTTTATTTTGCAATATGTTACAATGATAATATAAACAATTTATGGAAAGGAATGAACATTATGAATAAAATTTTTCTTCTTTTGGCTCTGATTGCAATTTTGGTTTGCAGCTGTACTGATGACGAGGCTATGAAACAATGCCAGCAGACACACTCATATGAAACTTGCCATTATCATCTTTATCGTTAGGGGTGGAAGCTATGAAGTATGTGATATTTGACAATTTTTTCCCTGTGATTTTCCCTGATACAATTGAGCACAAAGCAGTTGCTGATGGGATAAATAAAACACCAACATCTGCTGGCTTTATTGAGCATGGAAAATGCACCGGCTTTTCAGATAGCCTTGGCATAGGAGTTGGAGAAAAAGATGCGATGCATATTAAGATGATGCTGAAATTTATTGCTGATAGGCAGTTCAATCCTGTGGAGCAAACAAAATGACTTTCATTGATGAAAAGAATGATGGGGCTTGTCTGCCTTGTGAAAAGCAAAAGAAAAGCCTGTTGGATGTTATTTCTGGCATTGATGAATTTAAGCCTATTTTGGCAAAATTCTTTGAGGAATTTGAAAGAACAAAAGATAATTTTGTTTCTGATGAAGACAAAGCAGTCATTTATGACAAGTATAATGACAGATATCACACTGTCAATGTTCCTCTCTCTGAGAGAGAGCAGATAGCTCGTGAAGACCTGTGTCGTGATGACAAAGGCTGGTTTGCTGAAATTATCACAGATTCTGGAATGACAGAAAAGCTGGTTGAATTCTTCCGGAATTTAGCCAAAGAAAAATTTATGTAAATTGTTTACTTTTGGCAGATAAACAATTACAATTTAAGTAATTGGTAAAATATGGAAAGGAATGAACAATGAAGAAATTTTTTACAATCTTGGTTCTTGTTTTCATTTTCATTATGCTTTTTGGCGGGCTTGCATTTTCTGCTGAGCCAAGATTCAAAGCAGAAAGTTCAGGAATTGCGGGTATAATTTTGCTGACTGACTCTGAAACTGGATGCAAATATTTGGCAACCAGAAAAGACACAGTATCACCAGCGTATGTTTACATTCAGCCTGTTTTGCTTCCTGATGGAAAGCCTGATTGCAGGAGATAGTGATGAAAGAAAAGGCTTTTTGGGAAAAATTTCGTCCGCTGTTTCAGCTACACACAAAATATTGCGAGCGTGTTGAAAACAGAGTCAATCAAGGAACGCCTGATGTATTTTGTCTTGATAAGAATGGTGAGGCAATCTGGGTTGAGCTGAAATCAGTCAAGAGCATATACGAAAAGCCGATATTTCAGCCACAGCAGCCCATATGGCATAAAAAGTACACAGCAAGTGGTGGCAAGAGTTATGTTGTTGTGTATTGTGGTGACAAAATATATGCTCATTCTGGCTCAGCCATCGGTGACTTTACACTGAAAGATTTTCATCCAGAATTTGCTGCCGACATAAAGAATAAAGATTCTGTAACATTATTTTTTAAGAGGTTATTTGGAGAGTGATATGAAGAAGCCCGTCAAAATCAGAAAGCCTGCAGAAGATGAGATTGATGAATTTTTAGATGATTCAATTCTTGATTTGGACAACTGCATTGTGGATGAGGATTTTGACGAGATTGATATAAATTCTCTTGTTGACAAGAACATTTTGAAAGATTTGAAAGATGCTGGATAAAAGCAAAATAATAGAGCAAGTCAAAAAGCTGCTTGAAGTTAACCAAAGTAATGGCGCAACCGAAGCTGAAGAGAAGATTGCCATGGAAAAGGCTAACATGCTGATTGAGAAATATCAGATAGAAAAATATCAGCTTAAAAGCAAGAGCAAAAATACACATCAGAATTTTGTTTCTAAAAAGAAATATCCTCGTTTGTTTAATGGTGTTGTAAGCCTTATTGCAGATTATTTTGGCTGCATAGCCTTTACGCAAGGGAAAAAGATAATTGTTTTTGGTGATGGTGAATTTGTCAACTTGACAATTGATATGGCAAAGAGATTTGAATTTGAGATGGAGATTGAAGTCCAGAAATTTAAGCATTCAGCGAATTATCTTGCCAGCAAAAGACTCGGCAGCAATAGCTTGGTGATGACAAATTCATTCCGGAATGGATATTGCTCAAAAGTGATTGAAAGATTGTTTGGCTTCATAGAAGCCCGCCAGCAAAATTGCCAGAAGTCAACCGGCACAGACTTGGTTGTTCTGAACAGAGAGAATTTGAAAGAAGATTTTATGAAAGATTTTGGTGTTGAAAAAATCTACAAAGCAAAAAGGAAACTGTCAGACAACATAGACCCTGAGGCAACCAAGAGTGGTTTGGAAGCTGGCGAAAAATTTAGAATTTCGGATGAATTGGAGAATAAAAATGACGCCTAAAAATTATTTGGAAAATGTAGTTCTCAAAACTTGGGATGGAAAAGGAACACAGGAGCAATGTTTTTATGGTTTTCTAGAGGAATTTGGAGAAATTACAGGGAAACTTAAGAAAGCTCACAGAGATGATGTTCCTGAACAAGAAAAACAAGCTGGATTGAAGAAAGAGCTTGGTGATTGGGGGTGGTACATAACACATCTTGGGTATTTGCGGAAGTCAATTGATTTCAATCAGCAGCAGTTTAAGCCTGACAATCTTCAGACAAACAAGAAGCCTCAGCAGGTTATCATGTCAATTTCTTCTAAGATTGGCATGATGGTGAATGGCATGGCTGAGGGAAACAAGCACAAGGAAAGAACAGCAATGCGCAGTCTTGTGAATAGTTTTACAGACTTGAGCAATTCTCTTGGCTTCACCACAGAAGGCATTCTGCGGGCTAACGCAAGCAAATTGTTTGACAGAATGGCAAGAGGCAAAATGCATGGTTCTGGAGACGAAAGATAAAATGGGGAAACTATGCAAAATTCTTTATCTTGACAGAGCTGAGATGGCAGATTTTTGTCTGCATGAGATTGGGTATTGCCCGAGCTGCGACAATTTGTTTTCACCAGTTGACAGGGATGATATAATTGAATGCCCAGTCTGCCACAATAAGATATATGGAAGAGCCATTGCCATTAACAATGGATTTCTGGTTGAGAAAGAAGACATTTTGCAATAATAAGGAGTAACGAACATGGATAAAGAAAAGATGATAACATACGCCGTTTCTGGTGCCAAATTCAAAATCATTAGGGTGATGGCTGACGGCAAAGAAAGAACACCAACTGAGATTTGCAAGATTATTGGCTTGAAAAATTCAGCCCTTTCTCATCTTCTTTCTCAGATGAAAAATGCAGGAATTTTGACTGCAAGGAAGCAAAATCGGTTTATTTACTATCAGATGAACAAAAAAATAATTGATGAAATTCAAGCAATTAAGACAAATTTTGAAAAAATATTTGAAAAGTTGTAAAATAATTGTTGACTTTTGTTCATTTTAGAGATACATTAAATAATGTAAGAACAAATTAACTTAATTTTATGGAAAGGAATAAACAATGACAAACAATGTAGCAAAAGAAATCGAACTGGTATTGGAAACAATGACTGGTGCAAAATTAGCCGAACTTTACAACACAACTGTTCCTGAGAACAAGAAGATTGTTAAATTCAGAGACCACAAAACAGCTGTTGAAAGAACTTTGGCTGCAGTTCTGGCTTTTCGTGACAGAGCAACCCTTGGTTATGGTATTGGAGAATTGTTCAAAATGATTGATGAAAACAAAGGTGACAAAAAGGCTTCAAAGCCTCAGCACTCTGGCAAAAAATCTCAATTTGAGGGTGGCATTATTAAGTCAAATATGAATGTAAATCCTCGTCGTGAAGGAACATGGGGATACAAGTCATTTGAGCTTATCTTGGCTGCTGGTGATGAGGGAATTTCTTATGAAGACTTTTTGGCAAAAGGCGGAAGAAATAAAGATTTGGCTTGGGACTGGAATCACGGATTTGTATCTGTGGATGATGAATCTCTTGAATTGGTGTACAAAAGTAGAGATTTGCCGAAATACAAGAATGTTTTGACGGACAAATAAAAGCCCTTTTAATTTTGAATTGTTAAATATATTTTTATAATACATCACCAAAATTCAAGAGGCAATAATGTCATCAAATACTTATTTCAAGACTGATAGAAAATCGCTGGCAACAGAAATAAATGAAAATTTCTTGAATAATCTGAATTTAGATGCTCAGGAAATTGAAGAATTAACAAAGAGAGGTTTGAAACAGCAGTTTTTCACTCAGGCTGGATATAAGACTTGGCAGAATGGCAAAAATACACAATCAGCGAAAGCTGTGTCAAAAATCGATTCAAGTTATAATCTGACGGGGCATCCTGGTTTTTTCATCAATGCAAATGGCTCAAGAGCCTTTAATGCCCAAACTGGGATGCTCATTCCTATCAGAGATATTGGTGGCAATATAAATTACATCTTAAACCGCCCGCGCAAGGCAATTAACAATCGCAAATATTTGCTTTGCTCCTCTGGCAATAAAACAGAGGGTGGAAAGGCATTCCCGACAACTCATTGTCCTGTGGTGAATGTTAAGGATGGCAAACCGAAGAATTGTGGTTCAGTTATACGAATCACAGAAGGACCATTGAAGGCAGATATTGCAACAGCCCTTGGCAATTATTACACATTGGGATTGAATGGTGTAAATACCGCCCCACAAGACTTGAAGAATGTGCTGCTTGAGCTTGAAGTGAGCACAGTCAAAATTGCCCTTGACAGTGAAGACAGTGCGGCAACTTATAAGATGATTGCTGAGCTTCACAAGCTTGTTAAGGATTTAGGGCTTGATGTTGAGATTGAAACTTGGGATGAGAATTACAAAGGGCTTGACGACATTCTGTTTGCAAAGGGTGAATCCTTTATCAGAAGAATGTCAGATGATGAAGTCAAAATGCTTCTCAAAAAGGCAGGATTTGGCTGGATTCATATCATATCAACAAAGGAATATACAGATGCAGGATTGAAGCAGAGATTGGACAAATCTCAGTTGGCAAAGAAGTTGAAGCTTCCGAAAGATAATATGGTTGATGATATGGTGACTGAATCTGTCATTGATATTGTTGACTGTCCAACATTTGCACCTGGTCAAGAATTGCTGATTGAAGAGGACGGATTGCGCAAGATTAACACTTGGGTGAATCCGTGTGTTGAGCCTATTGACGGAGATGCCAGCATTTTTGAAAATCACCTCAAATTCTTGGTTCCGGATGAACAAGAAAGACAGATTCTGATTGAATGGCTGGCTTATCAAGTTCAGAATCCAGGTGTTAAAATAAGATGGTCTGTTGTGCTATGTGGTAAACATCAGCAAACTGGTAAATCTACAATTGGACATTTCATGCGGAAAGTTCTTGGTGAGGATAATGTAAAATCACCAAGCAATGAAAGACTGCACGAAATTTACACAGATTGGCAAGAGCAGGCTCAACTTGTAATCGTGGAGGAAATTAAGCATTCCGACCGTATTGAGTTGATGAATAAGATGAAGCCTTTTATCACAGAGCCAACAACAATGGTTCGCTTGCCTGGTGGCAGAAGCTATACCATGCCGAATAGATACAACATTCTTATGACAACCAACCATGAAGATGCTTTGCTGGTTGACCAATATGATAAGCGGTATTGCATTATTCAAGTTCCAGTTGAAAGAAACACAGATGAGTATTACCAGAAACTTTATGAATTTTTAGATTCACCAGATTGCGCAGGAGTTCTTATGAATTACTTTAAGAAAATCAAACTTGACAAATTCAATCCAAAGGGGACAGCCCCTATGACAAAACAGAAGCTTGTTTCAATTGAGGCAAGCCGGAATGCCTTGGAACAATTTATCTTTGGCAGAGCTGAAGACAGAGCCCACCCATTCAATGTGGATGTTGTTTCAATTCGGCACATAAAGGCTTCAAAATCAATTCCACAGAATCTTTTGAAGTTCTCTGATTTTAAGTGGGCTGAAGTTATGCGTGATGCAGGCTTCAAACAATATGAAAAGCCAGTATATTTGGAAGATGGCTCAAGAGTTCGTCTTTGGATTGTGCCTGAGGTTGTTGCCAATTATGAAAATGCAACGCCGGAAGAAATGAAACAAGCATTCACAAAATGGCTGCAGAATTCAGAGCCAGGTGGAAATCCTGTTGATGATGCATTGCCAATGTAATATGTAACACAAAATGAAAAGGAATTAACAATATGTTAACAGAAAAACAAGCAGCAGCTTATGACTTAATTTGCAATGCAAAAGAGGGTGTCAGCAAAATTGAAGGATATGCCGGAACAGGCAAGTCCTTTGTGTTGTCAAAAGCTGCAGCAGAACTTGGCAAAAAATGCCTTGTTTTAACACCTACAAATAAATCAGCACAGGTTTTGAGAGACAAGGGAATTTCTGCCAGCACACTTCACTCAATTTTGTATTCACCAAGAAACACCCTTAAATTCAAGAAGAATGATGGCAAGATGGAATATCACAAAGATGCTGATGGCAATTTCATTCTTGATGACCATGGTGAGAAAATACCTGTGATTGAGAGTGAAGAGCTGGCATTTGATTTTGTGGCTAATCCAGAAGAGCTGAAAAATAAAATTGCCATTATTGATGAAGCATCTATGCTGAAAGAGCAAGAGCTTGCTGATATCACAAGTGTGTTTGATAAGGTTGTTTTGATTGGTGATGGAATGCAGCTTCCGCCGATAAAATCAAAAGATGTTTTTGCAGAAACAAAGACTGATATTTTCCTTGATGAGGTGCACCGCGTTGCCAAAGAAAATCCAATCATCAATTTGGCAACTCACATTCGCGAGGGCGGCAGAAATTTCAAACAATTTGAGGATGGTGAGCATCTGCTGGTTGTTAACAAGTTCAATGAGGAAGTTGTAAAAAATTCACACAAATATACTCACATTTGTTATAATAACAATTTGCGCAGGACAATCAATGCCAAAGTTCGTACCAAGCTTGGTTTTGCTGAAAATAAAGTTTATGAAGATGAGCCAGTTATATCATTGAGCAACATAAGAGACAAGAGCAGTGGATTTGGCGGAAAAATATTGGCATTCAATGGTGAGATTTTTTCAGCCGTTAAAAATATTGATATTTCTCAAGACTTGGCTGGTCTCTCTATAATCTATGTCAAAAGGGCAACTGGCAATGTTCATTCTTTCAATTCATTCAAATTCTGGAATAAGGATTTTTGGAAATATCACGATTCTGAAAAATTTGAACAAGACTTTGTCAGGATTTGGAAATGCCTGCCATTAAAGGCTGACATTTATCCATTTGACTTTGCATATTGCTTGACTGCTCATAAGGCACAAGGCTCAGAATTTGATGCTACAATGGTTTGGGACCAAAGTTCAGCTGTTAGAGGTGGAATAATTGACCAAACTCGTTGGCTTTACACAGCTGCAACAAGGTCAAAAGAAAAGTTGATTATTGTAAAATAATGCTTTACTTTTACAAAAATATAAAATACAATGATAATGTAAAATGAAAAGGAATTAACAAAATGGTTGTATATATAGTTCAAGAGCCCAAGCCGAAGAATGGATGGACGCCGGACTTTTCCAAAGCTGCAGAATATGGCAGACTGGAAAGAGTTTTTACACCAGACCAAAGAATCTGCTCAATGCCGACAAGGTATATGAGGGAAGCAATGAACACTCTTAAAGAGTTTGATGCTGAAAATGACTTTATTCTTTGGCCAAATTTAGGCGACCCAACTGCTTTGCAATGTGTTTGCTTTGCTTTGGCTTTGCTTGGTTTTAATAAAGTCAGATTCTTGTATTGGAATCGTAAAAGAGATTCTGATGGAAATAAGACTGATGGATTTTATATGCCACTTGAATTCAATCTGGAGAAATAATATGGAAAAGAAAGATTTTGATGCTTTACTTCAATCTGATGCTGAAAATGCCGACAAAGATGTTAGCTTAAAAGACTTGCAAACAAAGGCTTCTGAGATGGTTAATTTGGCAAGCGAAATTGCTGAAATGGAAGCTGAGATTGAAGAGAAGAAAAAACAGTACAGAGAGATTGAAGCAGTAACTTTGCCAGATATGATGACGGGGCTTGGCATAAAGAAATTCACACTTGGTGATGGTTCTGAAATCACTATCAAAGATGTTGTTCAGGCTTCACTGCCTTCTCGTGGTGCAATCCTTAAAGCACAAGGTGATGAGAGAGATGCACTGATTGACCGCAATCACAGAGCATTAGATTGGATGCGAGCTAACGGTGGTGAAGCTATTATCAAGAACAACATTTCTGTTGATTTTGGCAAAGGACAAGATGAAATCGCAGAGAAATTTGTTGACTTTTGCAAAGAGATTGGTATGGAGTACGACAGAAGCACAACTGTTCACAATGCTTCTTTGACTTCATATATCAAGGAGAAACTCGCCAGTGGTGCGAATGTACCACTTGACCTGTTCAGTGTGTATACAGGTTTTAAGGCGGTTATTAAACAGCCAAGAAAGATTGGCTAACACACAATTGACAATGTTTAATATTTTGAAAGGAAAAATAAAATGACTGAGAAAAAAGAAGTTGCTTTGAAAAAGGAAACTCCAATTGCCAATGCAGAGCTTGATGCAATGCTGATGGAAGACGCCGGTGCTGGCACTGAATTTATGAACAAAGATGACTTTGCCATCCCTCGTATTTCCATTTTGCAGTCTGGCTCTGACCAGGTCAAAAAAAGCTCCGGCGGATATATCCAAGGAGCTGAGGAAGGAATGTTCTTTGATAACATTTCAAATGAAATCAAAGATGGTGCTGAAGGACTGTTGTTCATTCCTGTTTCATACCGCAGAGCACACATTGAATGGAAGCCCCGCACAGCTGGTGGTGGATTTGTAGCTGACCACGGAATCAGTGATGCTGAATACAAAGCATGCGAAGTTGATGACAAAGGCAACCACATTACAGCTGATGGCAATGAGATTGTTCCGACTGCTGAATATTATGGTTTGGTTGTGGATGAAGAAAAGAAGACCACAAAGCAGGTTGTAATTTCTTTGGCAAAATCTCAGCTTAAAAAAGCCCGCAGATGGAACACCCTTATCAACCAGCTGCAAATTCCGAAGCCGGATGGAAAAGGTACAATGAATCCTGCCATGTTCTATATGGCATACAAATTGACTACTGTTCCGGAAAGCAACGACAATGGTTCTTGGTTTGGTATTTCAATTGCTGCTTATAAACCGACAACTGAAATTGGTGGGGTTGAACTTTATATGGCAGCTCGTGAATTCCGCAAGGCTGTTATTGGTGGTGATGTTAAAGTTGCCAACCCTGTTGAAATGGCATCTGATGCTGAAAGTGATTCAGACCCGATGTAATGCAAAAAATGGAGGGCAACCCCTCTGCCCTCCAATCTTTTAATGCAAAGGAATTAACAATATGAAAATTGAAGACATTAAAACAATTCTTGAAAGTGGTGATGTGCAAAGATATCACGCCATGCCGTGTGTTAGGAATAAGCAAACAAATTCACAGCACCAATGGCGAGCATCTATGATTCTTGGCTTCATCTATAACAAGCCAATATCTTATCATATGCTTATGGCTTGCCTGCTGCATGACTTTTATGAGATATTCACAGGTGATATCCCGTCAACCGTAAAATGGGAGCATCCAGAGATTAAGAAGATTGTTGATGGCATTGAAGAAGATTTGGCAATGGCTCACGAAATGTATGTACCAAATCAAGAAGAAAAAGATGCAATCAAGATTGCTGACTGTCTTGAGATGATAACATTTTTGGCTGAGAATACTTCAATTGTTAATTCTGCCAAAGCTCGCAAAACTATGCTGAATCATATTGAGTGCATTCTTAACAAAGAGCAGTACAAATTCAAGCAAGTTTTCAATTCAGATAACATTGACAAAATTGTCGGAGAATACAGTGCAAGATAGATTACAAATTTGGGGTGCTGGAATGGCAGGGCTTATAGCTGCCAATGTTCTAAGAAAGCACAACCCCATTGTTTATGAAGCAAAATCAGAGTTGCCTCATAATCACAAAGCCCTTTTGAGATTTAGAACAGACAAAGTGTCAATTGCTACTGGCATTCCATTTAAGAAAGTTAGCATCCGAAAGGCTATCTGGCATGATGGCAAACTTTACAACGAAAGCAATTTGAAATTTGACAACCTTTATTCCCAGAAAGTCACAGGAACAGTTGCCAAGCGCAGCATTGAAAATTTCCATGGTGAAATTCGCTATATAGCTCCGCACGATTTCATTGAAAGATTGGCTGAGGGTGTTGAGATTGAATACAATCACAAAGTTGAACAACCAAGTGGTGGTGTTGCAATTTCAACCTTGCCAATGCCGCTTAATATGAAAATTTCTGGGCTGGCTGACAGCACCAAGTATGAATGCAAAGAAATCTGTTCTGTGAATTTTTTCATTGAAGAGCCATTCGTGGATGTTTATCAAACAATTTATGATGTTGATGAAACAACACCATTCTATCGTTTGAGTATTTCTGGCAATGAGGGAATTTTTGAAGGAAGAAAAGAAGCCATTGATGCTTTGCTTGAAAAAGACCCATATTTTAATTCAGCAAGAATAATCCTGCGGCAATATTTTGGCATCAATAATGCTGAATTTACAACGCCTGTAAAAGTTGTTCAGCCTCTTGGCAAAATTATTCCTGTAGATGATACAGCTCGCAGAAATAACATTCTCAATTTAAGCCGTGAAAAGCAAATTTATTCACTTGGTAGATTTGCCACTTGGCGACAAATAATGCTTGATGATGTAATTGGTGACATTGATGTCATTGAAAAAATCATGAAGCAGGACAACTACAACAAAACATTATATATGTGTAACAGATGAAAGGAAACACCATGGCTTCACCAAGAAAAAAGAAGATGGCAAAGTATATGATTGATGACTTGCTTGCTATTGCAAAAAAACAGATTATAAAATTGAATCCAGAACTTGACATTGATTCTTCTTTGAAGAAGATGGCTCAGGAATATGCAGATATTCAGAAAGAAATTTTGCTGAAATATTTCCCTCAAGATGAAATGAAAATTCTTGAGAAATATAGAAAGGCATATGTTCAGCAGACTTTGGATTTGCCAAATTCAGGAGGAAAACACGGACAGCTTGGGATTATTCTTCCTGAGGGATGGGCATGGAATTTTAAGGATGTTTCATATTCTGACAATGGGTATAAATATGCAGATATGGCTCATAATAAGAGAGAAAGAGTTAGAAGAGAATTTGAAATTAAACTAAAACCATACAAAAATCTTCTCAGTTCTGTAGGCTATCTTGAAGATGTCATCAAGCATTGGAATAACAAGGAGGTGGAAGAATATATATCAAAAAAGACTGAATGTATAGTGTGCACAGCCTTGGTGACTTTAACTGATGCTGATGTAAAAATCATTAAAATGAATGAAAAATTGTTGCAGGAGAAAGAAAATGGAAGTTCGGCTAATTAACTACACAAAAGATGCAGTTGACACACTACTGTACACGAAAAGCACACGCCTTGAGCTTGGCAAGGAAACAGAAAACAAAATCAAAGCAATGTCAGAAGAAGAGAAGATGGCTGAGCTTGATTATATGAGCAAGACTGTTCCAAGCTCTTGGGAATTTGTAGATTACATCTTTGAAATCAGAGGTGTTAGCCGTGCATTCACTCATCAGTTTGTCAGAACTCGCACAGGCTCATACGCGCAGCAGACAATGCGCATGCTCAATATGGAGAATTTTGATTTTGTCAAGAATTACACCTTTGGTGGCAATGGTTTGGCAAGCCAAATTTATGACAAGACCATGGCTGATATCAATGAAGCATACAAGAAGATGATTGAACTTGGCATCCCAGAAGAAGATGCAAGGGGTGTTTTGCCGACAAATATTTGCACCAATATCATTGCCAAATTTAATTTGAGAACTTTGGCTGAGTTGGCAAAATCTCGCACAGGATATCGCACACAAAATGAATATAGGCAGGTGTTTGATGAAATGATAAAGAGAGTTGTGGAAGTCCATCCGTGGGCTGAAAAATTCTTAATCTCACACAAAACAGAAGCAGCCATTGGAATGGATAAATTCATCAATGGTGTTCTAGAAAAGGGTGTTGTTACCAAAGATGAAGCTGTTGCTGCTCGTAAACTTCTTGACATTTTAAGAAAGGAATAATTATGCTTGATGTTGTTATTTTTGATATTGATGGGACTTTGGCGAAGACAAGTCCTGAACGGATTAAATTTTTGAAGCCAAAATTTGGAAGTTCTGTTGAATATAACGGCGGAAAATTTGTTTTTCTTGAGGAGTTGAAAACAAAGGAAAATATTGCTGCTCTTGAAAATGAGCATGGTGTTTTTTTAGCAGACAAGAGCAAGATTAAATTCAAACCAGACTATGATTCTTTTAATGATTCTTTGGAGTTGGATGCTCCAAATGCAAATCTTGTTAAAATTTGCCAAGCTCTTTCTGAAATATATCCCATCTACATTTGCACAGGAAGGAATGATAAATTCAGAGAAAGAACAGAGCAGTGGCTGTGCAACAATGATATACCGTATTGCGAGCTTATGATGCGTCCTTGTGGAAATGAAGAATCTGATGCTGTTGTCAAAAAAAGAATGCTTGATGCAATTCAAAGAACTTGCAATATAGTGGCTGTTTTTGATGACAAAGAGAAAGTTGTTAACATGTGGCGTGAGAATGGTATTCTATGCTGCCAAGTTGCCAAAGGAGAATATTGATGGCTGAAAAAATTACATTCAATGAAAAACTGCTGAAATTGTCAGGACTTTCTGATGAGATTCTGCTTAAAGCAAAGAAAAATGCAGGATTTGTTTCAATACAAGATACATTGGCAAAAATACACGCCGGAAAGGGAGTGCTGTATGGGGACTATGTGAAAACAAGAAGCCAAGAGCCAGAGAATTTTGCTTTGCTATCTTTATTCTTTGATGTAAAAAGAAAGTATGTCAGATTTGAGAATATGGCAAAGATGATAGCTTCTGGGGAAAAACTTTCTCATGATGAAATCATTGACACATTGTCAGATTTGGCTGTGTATGGTGTTATGGGTTTAATGCTTATGGATTATTTGGAAGGAAACAGCAATGACTGAACATAAAAGAATTGCCATTGTATTTGATACAGAAACAACAGGTTTGCTGAAGCCAGAATCAGCACCATTATCAGAGCAACCGCAGATTATTGAGTTTGCTGGCATCAAAGTTGATTTTGACACACTTGAGGAAATTGACCGACTTGAATTCTTTGTAAATCCAGGCATTAAGCTTCCTGACAAAATCACAGAAATAACCCACATCACAGATGCTATGCTGGCTGGTCAGCCGAAGTTTGCCAAAAGGTATTCAGAGCTGTGCAGATTTTTCCTTGGCACAACTCACTTGATTGCTCATAACTTGGCTTATGACCGTGACATGCTCAAAAATGAATTGTTAAGGCTTGGCAAAGGCTGCCAGTTCCCTTGGCCAGCTGTTCATATTTGCACATGCGAAGGAACAAAATCAATGCATGGCTATCGTTTGAACTTAACCAAATTGCACCAAGAAGCCTTTGGTGAAGCCTTTGACAATGCTCATAGAGCAATGGGAGATGTTGAAGCCTTGCTGCGTTGTGTCAGATGGCTTAGAAAAAAAGAGATGCTGTAATTTGGAGTTGAGAGAATGCTGAACAATATCAAGGTGCGGACAGAATATTCATTCAGAATAGCATATGGATTCATTGAACAAGTTGCCAAAACTATCCCTGGTGATGCTATTGGCATATGCGATAGACACGGGACTTGGGGACATGTTCAGTTCGCTAAGTATTGCAAAAAATATGGCAAGAAGCCTATTTTTGGAGTTGAGTTGGCGACTGTTGAAAATGCCAAAGAGAATCAGAAGCAAGAAACAACATACATTTCATTTTTGGCTCGCAATAATGCAGGACTGAAAGAATTGTATGAGCTGGCAACAAAGTCCACAGAGCAATTCTATTACACACCAAGAATTGACTACAATGATGTTTTGGGAGTTAGTGCCAATATTTTCATCATTCTCTCTAACTTTACAGACTACATGCGAGAAAATGAGGATTTTCGGAAGCTATACAGCAGAGAAAATGTTTTCCTTGGTTTATCCCCCAACACACCTATGAATGCACACTCGTATGCCAAAAAAATGCGGATTAAGTGTGCAGCTGTTTCTGACAATTATATGTTAAAGCCAGAAGATTATCCTGCTTATCAGATTCTTGCCAGTGGTGCAGCTGAATCAAATATTAATCCAATCCATGTTTTAGATGAAGATGAATGGGAGCTGCTTGGTTGGGATGATGACAAAGCAATTGACAATGCAAATTTCATAGCTGCTGAGTGCAATGCTGAATTGCCAAAAGCAGAAATGGTGCATCCGCCCCGTCCTGACACTTTGTACAATATGTGTGTAAAGGGAGCCAAAGAAAGAGGTGTAGATTTAACAAACGAAGTTTACAAAGCAAGATTAAAGAAAGAGCTGACTCTTATTGAAAGAAAAGGGTTTGAAGATTATTTTTATTTGATTGCTGACTTGTGCAAATTTAGCAAGAAACATATGCTTGTTGGTCCAGCTCGTGGCAGTTCATCAGGAAGTCTTGTCTGCTATCTTTTGTATATCACAGACATTGACCCGATTCCATATGATTTGATTTTTGAACGCTTTATTGACATCAATCGTGGTGGGCATAGATTCAATAAAAAAGTTGTTGACTTTTTTGAAGGAGTTTAATGATGGAAGATTTAATTGAAAAAATTGAAGAATTATCCGATAAAAAAGGGCTTAGCAGAAAAATAATCAACAGTGAAATTTCATCATTGCTGTCTTGTGATAAAGTTTTAAAAAAGATTGAATCTATGTATGAAGAAGGAAAGAAGATTGATTCTGATAAAATGAATTTTTGGACGCTTTATCTTCTTGGAATAACAGACAAAGAGCCTACTCAGCAGCAGCTTGATGAGTGTTTCTATTACATTCCTGACTATCCTGATATTGATATTGACTTCCAAGACACTAAGCGTGATATGGTTTTTGAATACTTAAAAGAAACATATGGTGCAGAATGTGTCGCAAGAATTGGTTCGGTTAGCCGTTACAAAGCAAAATCTACAATCACTGATGTGGCAAAGGAATTGCAAATTCCAGTTTGGGAAGTTGAAGACTTAAAAGGAGCAATCATCGAACGAAGTGGTGGTGATGCTCGTGCAGCCTTTTGCATCATGGACACTTTCAATGAACTTGACATTGGTAAGAAGACTCTTGAAAAATATCCGCAGTTGGCTATTGCTGCCAAACTTGAAGCTCACGCCCGCCATACAGGACAGCACGCAGCTGGAACTTTGGTCACTGCTCATCCATTAAGCAACTATTGCTCTGGTGATGCTCATACTGGTGCAACCCAAATTGATAAGAAGGATGCTGAAGTTCTTGACTTGTTAAAGATTGATGCTTTGGGGCTCAGAACTTTGACAATTATTCAAGAAATTCTTGACAATGTAGGCTGGACACGTGATGACTTGCTGAATTATCCAATGGACGACCAAGAAGCATTTGACATTTTGAACAAAAGAAAATTTACAGGTGTTTTTCAATTTGAGGGAACAGCACTGCAATCACTTTGTGGACAGATTGATGTCAATGAGTTTGAAGACATTGTCAGTATCACAGCTTTGGCAAGACCTGGACCATTGGTCAGTGGTGGTGCAACCAAATTCTGTGCAAGAAGAACTGGCAAAGAGCCAACCACTTATTTGCACCCAATGATGGAGAAGCACACCAAAATTACATATGGCATTGTTGTTTACCAAGAGCAGGTGATGACAATTGGACGTGATATTGGCAAATTATCTTGGGAAGATGTTTCGGCATTGCGTAAAGCCATGTCAAAATCTCTCGGAAAAGAGTTCTTTGACCAATATTGGGAGAAATTCAAAATTGGTGCGATTGAGAATGGTTTGACAGAGCAGGAAGCCCAAACAATTTGGGAGCAAATTAATACCATGGGCTCTTGGGCATTTAACCGTTCACACGCCGTCAGTTATGGATTGGTGAGCTATTGGACAATGGTGCTCAAAGCAAAATTCCCAATTGAATTTGCAGCTGCAACCTTGCGCAATGCCAAAGATGAAGACCAATGTATCAGATTGCTGCGTGAGATGGTTAAGGAAGGATTTGGATATTGTGCATTTGACAAGGAAAAATCTGAAAAGAACTGGAGCATCAAAGACAACACTATTTATGGTGGATATATCAATGTCAAAGGCATTGGACCAAAAATTGCTGATGATATTGAGTTGAGAAGAAAAGAGGGCAGAGCCTTAACACCAAGACAAGAGAAGTTGCTTGAAACTGCTGTGACCAAATATGACTGTCTGTTTGAAGGAAAAGAAAGATTTGGTGATATTTATGAGCACCCAGAAAAATACAACATTGCCACCAAAATAAGCCTGATTGAAGAGCTGGATGGTGATGCTGAGGGTGTTGTGCTTTTCTTGGGCAAAATATCAGAAAAGAACTTGCGTGATGACAACGAACTTATCAACATTGAAAAGCGTGGTGGTTATAGAATCAAAGGGCAATCGCTGTTTCTGAACTTCCGTGCTGAAGATGACACTGATAAAATCCTTTGCCGAGTTAACAGAGACAAATATCTGCAATACGGCAAACCAATCGTTGAAGATGGCAGAGATGGTGACTGGTACATTTTCAAAGGGCGAAAAATTAAAGGATTGAGAATGGTTAACATTCTGAGATGGAGAAAAATATCGTGATTATTGCACATTACAGTGGAAATTATTGCATCATTAAAGATGGCTGCAAAAACGGTGGTTTTGCCAAGTTGACGAATCTGCCTGGTTATAAAAGATGGCAAGGGCGTGACCTTATTTTCAGACCAGCAGCAAATGCCATTCAGTTTATCAATGAAAACTTTGATGATGTGCATTGGGAAGAATCAGCTAAGCCATTCTTGGATGAATATATAAGAGTTGCCAAGCAGGCTGAATTGAACAAGAATAACAAGACAGGGAACATAGACTTTTCCATGGATGGACATCTGTATAAACGCCCGCCAATGGACCACCAGAGAAAAGCATTCATGATAAGTAGAGACCAGCAGGAGTTTGGGCTATTTATGGAGCAAGGAACTGGCAAGACAAAAGTCATCATTGACACAGCAGCATATCTGTATGGAAAAGGTGAAATTGATTGCTTTGTTATTATTGCTTGGCCAAATGGTGTGCATCGTAACTGGATTGACACAGAGTTAGATGAGGACATGCCAAATTGGTGTCCATATAAGGCTTGCTGGTATAGTTCAAACTTGACCAAATACAAGAAGAAAGAAATTGAGGATGTTTACAATTTTGACAAAGGTTTGCGAATTATCAGCTTCAATGCAGAAGCCTTTGTTTCTGATAAAGCCAAAGAATTGATTTATAAATTTGTGCATGATTTTAGAACACTATTGGTGCTTGACCAGTCTGCATGTATCAAGAATCCGACAGCCAAGCGCACAAAATTCTTAGCAGATAAAATTGCACCTCTTGCCAAATTCCGGCGTATTTTGGATGGACAACCTGTGGCTGAGGGTGGTGAGGAATTGTACAGTCAGTTCAAATTCCTGAATCCGATGATTATTGGCTGTGACACTTGGACAGCATTCAAGGCGGAATATTGCAAGATTGGCTTCTTCAATGAAGTGGTTGGCTATAAAAACATGGATAAACTTTATGACAAAATTGATGGCTATTCATACAGAGTTCTTGAGAAAGATTGTTTGGATTTGCCAAAGCGTATTTACAAGAAATGGCATTTCGATTTGTCAGACAAAGAATCTGCTATTTATGAAGATTTGCGAAAGACCAGCATTGCAGAATTTGAGGGAGAAACACTAGCTGAGCAGCTGCCTCTTGTTAAGAACATGAGGTTGCAGCAAGTTGCCAGAGGTTGGTGGGTGCAGAGAGATGAGACCAGTGGAAAAATTGTCACCAAAACAAGAACCATTGAAGAAGCTCCCTCAGCTCTTAAAGCATTGGATGAAGTCTTGGCAACCTATACTGGCAAAGCAATTATCTTCAGCAGATATCGTGCAGACCTTGAACTGCTTAAAAAGCATCTTGGTGACAAGGCTGTGACATATTATGGTGGCATGAGTGATGATGATAAGCACAATGCCAAAGTTCAATTCCAAACCAATCCTGACATTTTGTATTTTATAGGACAGCCAAGAACTGCTGGCATTGGACACACATTAACCGCCGCCAAGAATGTTATATTTTATAGCAACGATACAAGTTTGCGTTTTCGTGAAGAAAGTGAGAAGAGAGCTCATAGAAAGGGACAGACAGAAAGGGTACATGTAATTGATTTGATTGCTAATGGTACTGTTGACAAGAAAACAGTTAATGCTTTACGCAGCAAAAAAGAGTTAAGTGAATTTATTTTAAGAGACCCAGAATCATTCTTTATGAAGGAGGAATAAATGCAAAAAATAGAGAAACCAATGTCTCCATTAAAAAATTGCGAAAATGAAGCTGCCAAGCTGATTGCTAGTTTGGTTGAACAATTTATGATTAGCAGCATAGAGATGCAGATTGAACTTGCATCATGTAAAATAGAACAGATTTATAAACATGCCAAAAAATTATAGAAGAAAGGAATGAACAATGTCGTATTTAGAAGAATTGCTGCCCGAGTTCAGAAATGGAGCGAAGATTAGATTGATTGGCTCAAGAGACAATGAATATTATTATATCAAGCATAATGTTATATATAATCAAAATGGAACACCTATCAAAGATTTTTCCTTATCTATAATTTTGGCTGATGTTTGGGAATTTTGCCAAGAGTCTATCGATTGGGATTACATCATCAAAAATAGATGCCTTTGCTGGTTTTGGGATGACGAAAATGATGAAAATTTTATCGCCAGACTGGAAGCTTTTAATATGGATGACGATAATATGCGCTTTAAAAGCAAAAACGGCGCTGCGTGGAGAAATTGTCGCCCTGTCCGCAGAGATGAAGTAACTTTTTATGAGGATATAGAAAAATGATTAGCAAATGCATATTTGTAATTTTGGCTGCTTTGTACGGGCTTGCAATTCATTT